>CZCB01003978.1_pt1 | contig 91672 bp, 65 predicted proteins | sample 591991 | NCBI WGS metagenome assembly CZCB01 (sample SAMEA3556809, study PRJEB10932) | anaerobic digester metagenome
AGTTATTGGCCAGCCCCATACTCATATCCGATTCGTGCGCCACAACGGGGATTTGTTCCAAACAGGCGGCAAAGCATGTGGGAAGAGAAACATATCCTCCTTTTGAAAAAACCGCTGACGGTTTGATTTGCTTCAACAGCCGTCTTGCTTGCTTGATTGATTTTATCAGAACAAAAGGTATCTTGAAATTGTTCATTAAGCGTATTCTGTCCAGCTTAACGGCGTCTGTTTGGTGAAAAATTATGCCGTAGTCGGGCACGATGTCTTTTTCCGGCCCGTCGCTTCCGATGTAATGTATTTGGTCGAAATGCTTTTTTAAGTAAGGAATAAGCGCAAGATTGGGTATTATATGACCTCCCGTTCCTCCGCCTGTCAATACAATCGTCCGCATGGTCAGCTCCCGTCTAATTGTCAGTCAATACATAGTATGAGTAAATTATTGATTATGATATAGGCAATCGCGCGTCTGCAATGAACCAAGACAAATAAATCAATAACATTGACTTGGATATAAATAAATATTATAATTATAATACCGATTCAAACAGGAGTATTTATGTTTAAGAAAGCAACTGTAAATTGTATAATTTTATTGTTAGTTTTGCTGTCCGTTTTCATGCTTTCGGCTTGCGTCAATACTCCTCCCCAGGAAAAAGAGCTTATTATCGACTATAAAAATGTTGTTAAAGAAGTGCCTTTCGGCACCGAATTAAATTTGGGCGGGCTTGTGGTTAAAGTTAAGATGACCAACGGCACATATGTAATGCTCAAAAGAGGGAAAGGCGGATACTCCGTTGACGATGGCGGTTATAATCAGGATGTCCCCGGCGATTATACCATAACCATATCATACAAGGATTATGAAAGAGTATCCTTTGTCATTACCGTAAAAGAAGAAGAGATAATTGACGAAGATGAAGACAAAGATATTACGGTTGTGGCAATCGAAGTCAAGAAAACCGTAGGCAAAAGGCTCTTTTATGTGGGCGAGCCGTTTGACAACAAGGGTATAGTCGTGGAATGTATATATAGCAACGGCAAAAGGGAGACCGTCGGCGCTCCTCAGCTGGAGTTTGATTCGGATTCCTTCAATTCTCACGAACCGGGCGAATATACGATAACGGTAAGATATTATCCCAAATACTCCTTATTCGATACTTATACGGTTACCGTTATTGAAGCGCCTTCGCCTGTATTGACTGAAATAGAAATAATAACGGATCAGGCAACGTTGGAGTTCAGATACGGCGAAAGCTTTACTTCCGACGGCATAATCGTTGAGAAATATTATGACGACGACGGCGTGATAATAAAGGAAATCGCTTCTCCCGAAGAATTGATAATAGATCATTCTCAATATAACGCTCAAAGCCTGGGCAAATATTCCATAATCATAACTGTTTCGGGCACCAATGTGAATCAAAGCTATGAAGTCGAAGTCGTGGATTATGTGGTAGGAATCGATTTGCAAATCGCAAGTCTGAATTATGAATTGGGAGAACAATTTTCCTCCGAAGATATTACCATTTATCTCATTATGGCTTCGGGAGCCGGCGCGCAGGGCGCTCTTGAAGATTTTACCGTTGAGGACAGCGATTTTAATCCCAATGAAGTCGGCGAATATACGATAAAAGTTTTCATGAATGGCAATCCGCAAATCAACGCCGAGATTACCGTTTATGTCTATGAACCGTCGGGCTAAGTATAATAAGTTGGATAACGGCAGAAAAAGATATGGACGAATTAGTTATTAAAGTTAACAGAAACCTACTCCGTATCGCCAAAGGGAATATTAAATCCTTGAATGATTTATATATTTTAACGGGGCGAATATTGTTTGTCATGGCAAAAAAATATTTGTGCGACGCAAACTATGCCGAAGATTTATTGAGCGACGTATATTTAAAGGTTGTGCGCAAGGTGGATTCTTTTAAGAAAGGGTATAACGGACTTAACTGGCTTATAAAAATAGTAAAAAATGAGGCTATTAATTACAATATCAAATACGGCAGGCGTAAAACCGTTGAATTGAACGAAAATATACATAGCGCTCAAGATGTTGAGGACAGTCTTTCCCGATTGTTGGTTGAGGAAGCGTTGCAAAACCTTGACGAAGAGGAAAAGCATTTAATATATCTTAAATATTGGGAAGGCTATACGGTAAGGGAAATCTCTCAAGAAACAGGCTGCGCCGTAACAACTACATACGATAAAATACGAAATACCCTAAAGAAATTAAAAAAGCTTGTAAAATAGATTCGAATTTTTTTGAAATTCGATTGTATTGTTATAGGGGAGTATATGAAAGATAAATTACAAGAAAAAATATATCGCAAAGCGGACGCGCTGCCGAATGCGGATAGCGTGCTTGAAAAAGCCCGCAATGAAATGGCGAGCTTTGCCCAAAACCAAAAAACCGCCCCAAAAAGCTTAAGGTGGAAGGTCGCTTTGGCAATATCTTGCTGCTGCGTCCTTATGCTTTGCGCGATATTGATTTATCCTTTTTTATTTAAAATTCATATCGAAGGAGGTCAAAATATCGGCGACAACGATTTGGTTTGGCAAAGCCATGATTCCATAGCGCATTACGCGCAAGAACATAATTATGACTTGTTGGTATTTGACAAACAGCCTTCGGAATGCAACGCGTATCTGTACAAATGCGATATTGCCATAATTGAAGAAAAACATACTTATACTCTTGACGGACAAAATTATGAAATTTTGTACATGATTAAATCTCCCGAACTGGATTATGATCTGTTTTTCGATAAACTGAAAGATTACTACATGCTTGAGCCCAACGGCGAACGCAAAGAAATAAATTCTATTGTCTATTATTATGAACAAACGCTTTACGGCAATATTTACAAAACGAATTTGTTTTTTAAGGACGACGCTACGGATTATTGCCTTACAATTTCCAGCGAAAGCGCCGACTGGGAAATGGTTTTGGACCATTTAGGCTATATCGATTAATATCAAATTCGACCGTTTTCCTGTCTTTTTGTTCTTTTTTGCGTATATTCAAAAAATTTTAGAAAAAAAGTAAAATTTTTTCGAACAAAATCGAATTTCAAATGTAATTTATATCGTAGGGGGAATAGGAGGTAATATGAAAAAAAACGCGGTCGGTGTCTGCATTGTCCTCATAATGGTTATTTGCCTATCAAGCACTTTTCTTTTATTTAACATTAATTTTGAATCCTCGTCTAAAGCTTATAATGTCGCCGTAGGCGCAAAAGAAAACTATATCCGACAAATGAAGGCGGAATATAATGTTGATGTGCAAATGAGCAAAGTCAAAATATTAAACGATTTTGACGGCAATACTTATACCTTGACGGAATTTTCTCCCGCCGGCTTTATGATTTATAACGAAGAGGCCGAGCTGCCCGTTGAGTATTCGGCGATAAGCCTTTCTCCTTATCTTGAATATGACAAGGATTTATATTACGGCGGTCCGGGGCAATTTTTTGTTAAACGCAACAACCTCTTAATTCATACCATAACCGGCGAAGAGCTGTACATAAACAAAATCAGCGATTTGAGCGAGCACAGCAGAAGGCTTTACGCCGATAATCTGAAAATGAAAGCCGCCCTTAAGGCTGAGCCTGAAGCGGCAGGGGAAATCGGAATATGCAGCAGCTCCCAAACCGTGGGAGGCAAGACCTTCACATGCGTTAATTTCAGCCAATTTTTCGTCAATCTCGACAACCCCATTAAAATGGGCTATGTAAGCGGAGGCTATTGCGCTTATATCGCAGGAAACATATTGTTGGGATGGTATGATACTTTTATAAGCGATTCTTTTGTGAACAATAACCATATGACGCCCAGAAGCGACGGTGTCAATCGTATGTATAAAAACAGTAATTTGACTCAGGAGTTAATAAACATCGGCGGCAGCAATTCAGTCAGCATAAGCACGCTCAAAAAGACAATGAATAAATATTTCAGCAACCATGGCATTAACGCAAGCAGCTATACGATAACAACGCCTTTTTTCTCAGGTACAACAATTAAGAACAACATAGCTTCCAACAGACCCGTAATCGTATTGGGTTCGCTGCATAATCCCCAAACGGGCGGGAAGGTAGCTCACGCAAGCGTATTTTATGGTTATGTTAAAGGAGGATACGGTTTGAACGCTTGGGGATTCCTTGCTCATTATGGCTGGTCGGGCTATAGCGCGGTTACGGTCAATGTCAGCAACAACAGCATATTTACGAGTATGTATAAAATTGAATATTAGTTTATATAGGTAAGCGCTCTTTGTATGTAAGCATCTTAGTATTTTTTTAAGGTTTTCATTATTATTTCTATCTCCAAAAGGAGGGGGGGAAGGAGATACGGCGGATTTACGAGGGGAAAGGTCCGACCGTATCTCTTTTTCTTTAACATAAAATTAATTGCGACAAGGCATTTGATTTCATTCATGAGCAATAATATAATTCCCCGTAAAAGCATTTTTTTGGCAAGAACATAAACAATGATTAAAATGGTAAAATAAAAGGGAAAAAAGGACTGCGTTTGCGCCATGTTATCGCGGCAATCGCTTTACTTATAAAATCTTAGATAGTATAATTATCTCATTATTAATTATAAGGAGAAAACAGATGAAAGTCTATAATTTTTCGGCCGGTCCCTCCACTTTGCCGCGGCAAGCGCTGGAGCAAGCGCAAAAAGATTTTTTGGACTACAACGGCAGCGGCATGTCGGTTGCGGAGATGAGCCATCGCAGCAAGGTATACGAAGAAATTCACAATGAGGCGATATCCCTTTTGCGCGAGCTGATGGGAATAAATGATGACTATTATGTATTATTCCTGCAAGGCGGCGCGTCTACGCAGTTTGAGGCCGTTCCGCTGAATTTATTGGTTAAGGGCAGAGCGGACTATATTGTAACGGGAAACTTCGCAAAAAAAGCTTATAAAGAAGCTAAAAAGTATGGAGATATAGCTTTGGCTGCTTCCTCGGAGGATAAAAACTTTACTTATATACCCGATGTGGATAAAATAGAATTTCGCGACGATATAGACTATGTTCATATTACTACAAACAACACCATATTCGGAACCAAATATAATAAATTGCCCAAAGTAAAAACAAGCTTGGTCGCGGACATGAGCTCCAATATATTGTCTGAGGTAATGGATGTCAACGCTTTTGATCTTATTTATGCGGGAGCTCAAAAAAACATAGGTCCCGCAGGGCTTACCGTTGTCATTGTCAAGAAAGAGCTTGTCAACAATCCCATGCCGATTTGTCCCACTATGCTTAGGTACGCCATCCAAGCCGAAAACAACAGTTTGTATAACACTCCTCCTTGTTTTTCCATATATATGTCAATGCTGACGTTCAGATGGATAAAGAGCATGGGCGGAGTTAAGGAAATTCAAAAGATTAATGAATACAAAGCGGGCTTGCTGTATGATTTTATTGATAATTCCGATTTCTATGTCAATCCCGTAGCCGCAGAGGATCGCTCAATAATGAATGTGCCTTTTGTTACGCCCGATAAAGATACCGACGCTTTATTCGTCAAAGAAGCGGCCGCCAACGGATTGGTTAGTCTCAAAGGGCACAGGCTTGTGGGCGGCATGAGGGCAAGCATATATAACGCCATGCCCGTTGAGGGCGTAAAAGCTCTTATAGACTTTATGAAGAAATTTGAAAAGCAACAGAGGTGAAAACAATGTATACGATACTTAGGCTGAATAAAATCTGCAAAAATATATATTCCATATTTGATGAAAAATACACATTCAGCGACGATTGCGATAATCCCGACGCCATAATACTTCGCAGCTACAACATGCATGACTATGTGATAAAGGATAAACTGTTGGCGGTGGGCAGAGCGGGAGCTGGTGTAAACAACATACCCGTGGACAGAATGAGCGAAGCGGGCGTTGTGGTGTTCAATACGCCGGGAGCGAACGCCAACGCCGTCAAAGAGCTTGTCCTTTGCGGTATGCTGCTCGCTTCCCGCGATGTTATCGGCGGCTCTTTATGGGTGAACACTCTGGATGCCGATGAAGATGTGCCCCAAATAACCGAAAAGGGTAAGGCCAATTTCGGCGGCAACGAAATATTTGGCAAAACTTTGGGAGTAATAGGCTTGGGCTCCATAGGGGTATTGGTGGCCAATGTATCGCTTTGTTTGGGAATGAAGGTTATCGGCTTTGACCCTTATATAACTACCGAAAACAAGAATAAATTGGACGAAAGAGTTGTTATCGTCAACACGCTTGAGGAATTATATAACAGAAGCGATTTTGTTACCCTTCATGTTCCATTGACCGAAGGCACCAAGAACATGATAAACGCCGAAGCCATAAGCATGATGAAAAACGGCTGCGTGCTGCTCAATATGAGCAGGGCGGGGCTGGTTGATCTTAAGGCGGTTAAAGACGCCCTCAAAGTCGGCAAAATCAGCAAGTATGTCGTGGACTTTCCTACAGTGGACGCGCTTAAAACAAAGAATATCATAGTTATTCCTCATTTGGGAGCGTCTACCGAAGAAGCCGAAGACAATTGCGCATCCATGGCGGCGGCTGAAATCAAAGATTATATCGAAAACGGCAATATTAAAAACAGCGTTAATTTTCCCCAAATACAAAAGGTCAGAACCGGCAAATATCGCTGCTGTGTTCTCTATAAAGCCGATAAGGGCAATACTTCGGCGGACATTAAAGAGTATATCAGCAAGCAAGGGTATGCCTGCGATATGGCCGATTCCATTAAAAACGGTTATGGTTACATGATAATCGATTCCGATGAAATTATTGATTTGTCGCCGATAAAAGACAGCAATATTCTAAGAGTGCGCAATATATAATTGTTTTGAAAAGAATTTTTCAGAATATGCGTTTTCAAAAAAAGGATATGTTCATATCCTTTTTTATATTATTAGCACCCATATGTCATGAATTTGGATACCCAAATCCTGACTTTTAAGGCTTAAACTGTTTCCACATAAATGAAAGGATAAATTCATAAATTATTATAGTATGAAAAAAATTAGCGTTCATCCTTTGTTTTTGCTTCTTTTGGCGGCGCTTATGTTTATGGGGCGATGGGCGCTTTTGTGCTCGTCGGTTTTAGCCGTAGCCATACATGAGCTTTGTCATTATCTTGCCGCAAGAATAAAAGGGTATAGGCTGATTAAGCTGACATTGATGCCGTATGGCGCCATTATGTACGCCGAAGAGCGGATAGTATCCGATGACGAAATTTTAATATCTGCGGCCGGCCCCATGTCCAATTTGTTTATATGTGTGTTTGTAATTGCTTTATGGTGGTTGTTTCCCGCGTTGTATTCATATACCATTGATTTTTTTTATGCCAATTTCGCCATTGGCGCGTTTAATCTTTTGCCTGCGTATCCCTTGGACGGCTCTAAAATAATATTAAGCATGGTGAAAAACAGGAAAAAGGCTATGAATATATTGAAAATAATCGGTATAGCGATATCCTTTGTTTTTCTTGCGCTTTTTGTGATATCCACCTTTTTTGCCGTAAATTATACTTACATGATAGCCGGAGTTTTGCTTTTTGTCGGAAGCGTGGGAGAAAAAAACAAAGAAAGATATATCCATATCTGCAACCAAATATCATATTTGAAGGATTTCAACCATCCTTTGGAAAAAAAATATATAGTGATAAATCATACCGTTCCCATACGAAGAATTATAAAAATGCTCAAGCCATATTGCATATATAAAATCGAGGTTGTCAACGAGGCAATGAACACCTTATTTTTTATCGGCGAACAGCAGCTTGAGGATATAATGCTGAAGAACAAACCCAATACTCCCATAGGCAAAGCTATTGAGTACAGCAAAGCCGATTAATTGATAAATTGTTTTTATAAATGTTGACAAACAATAAATTATGCGATTATAATTATATTTAATTTGCGAAAGTAGTTCAACGGTAGAGCGCCACCTTCCCAAGGTGGTTGTTGCGGGTTCGAATCCCGTCTTTCGCTCCATAAATCCGGCTAAACGGCCGGCTTTTGTATATAAAAAGCTTAATTGTTGAAGCGGCCATAATGGACATTAGCCATAATACGACATGAAATTATAATTATTATGGGATTGCGCCGTAATTTATGAATACTATAGCGTTATAATAATTGAAAGGATTGATTACCGATGGATAAAATTTATAAGGCATTAATATTTGATAAAAAGGCAAGAATTACTTTTATAGACGGCACTTGCGCGGTAAACCAAGCCATAAAAATGCATAAACTGTCTCCCACGGCGGCGGCCGCTCTCGGACGCGCGTTGATTGCGGGCGCTTATATAGCCACCAATTTGAAGGGAAAGAGAAGTTCTTTTACTCTTATCATCAAAGGGGGCGGGCCGATAGGAAATATTGTGGTGGCAGGCGGAAGCGGAAATAAGATAAGAGGCTTTGTGGCAAATCCCTATGTCGATATGCCTTTGAAAGATAACGGCAAGCTTGATGTGGGGGGAGCGGTGGGCAAAAACGGTTTTTTGACGGTAATCAAAGATTACGGTTTGAAAAAACCTTATAACGGCAGCTGCGAGCTTGTAAGCGGAGAAATCGCCGAAGATTTTGCCATGTATTTGTTGAAAAGCGAGGGCATTAAATCGGCGGTAAGCTTAGGCGTAAAGCTTGATAAAAACGGCGCCGCGGCGGCGGGAGGACTTATTGTTGAGGCTTTGCCCGGAATCGATGAAAATATGCTTGTAATTTTGGAAGATGTGATGAGAAATTTTACCGAAATCAGCAATCTAATGACACAAAAGAGCGCCGAGCAGATACTTGATTATTATTTCGGACACCTTAATTATCAAAAGCTTGCCGAGGAAGAGCTTGTTTTTGAATGCAATTGTTCAAAGGAAAGGATAGAAAATATCATAAAAGGCTTAGGAAAAGAGGAAGCCTATGATATAATAAAAGAAACAGGAAAACTGGAAATCGATTGCCAGTTCTGTTCCCAAAAATATGTATACACCAAAGAGGAGGTAGATAAGATTTGGGAAATGTCATAGCGTTAGAAATCAATCTTAAAAGCTGTATCGGTTTTGCGGACAGATTTATAAAAGAGGAAAAATATCTGGACGCCATGATAAATCTTAACGATGCCTTCAAATACGCCAAAACCAATCAGGAAAAAAGAGATATTTATATTCGATATCTTTACATTTTAACGCAAACCGATAATTTTGGGTCGGCATATACCGTTCTTTGCAAGCTCATTTATACTTATTGCTTGCAAGACAGTTATCTTTTTGACGGCGTGGACATAGTATTGAAAGACAGTTTGTTGTTTACAAATACCGACAACCTGTATACTTTTGAGGGCTTGGACATCAAGTCAAGGGAAGATTATATTTTAATCCGCGAGTTGGTCAAAAACGAGGACTATAATTCTCTTTTTGAGCTGCTTCCCATTGTGGCGCAGCCTTCAAATCCCTATTTTAACGAAATGATGAGATTGGCTTACGAAGCCACGCAAAGAGATAACTTTAAGGTTGCCAAAAACAAAGTGCTCAATACCTCAATGCTTTTGTATCCCAAAGCGCCCGATAACCCTTATATAATATCCTTGCTTTTGGATACCCATGACAAAGAAGTAATCGACGTGCTCGAAAAAGGCTACCGTTTGCAATTGGAAAAAGCCAACGATAATTATTTTGATTTGCTCAAAATCGGCAGAGCGTATATGTTTAACGGTAGATATCATGTGGCCTCTAAATTCTTTAACAGGATTATGCAGAACAACAGATATGACGAGGAAACGCTATGGACTGCCGCTTTGAATTGTTATCTTAAAGGCGAAAGGGAAAAGGGCAGAAGATATCTCAATACCTACGCGGCGTTTTTTAAGTGCAGCGACGCTCCCATAAATCTTTACCGCTCATTCATGGAGAGCGAGGAAGACGTTGCTCCCGCCAAATATCCCTTTGTGTCCGAAGCTTTTATAAATAAAGAAATTGATAGGATAAAAGGATTTTATAAAATGTTCCAACCCACGGACTTATCCATAATCACGCTTGAGGATTTATTCAAAGTGGCCGGCTATAAATATGAAACGCTTTATGAAATTGTGGCCCAATACCCGGGTAAAGTTATGCAAAACGCGATAATCCGCTTGCTTTCTTCAATGAGAGTAAACTCTTACCATAAACTGTATCTTTTTAACGAATTGGTGAAAAGCGATTATGAAGGACCGGTGGATATTATTTATAAAGACAGGATATTCTGCGGCAATGTGATGAAATTCAGAGCCAGAGGAATCGATAAAAAATATCATCGTTTTTATAAAGAAATACTCTCAATGATACCTTTTTGCGAAGAAATGATACCCATTAAATGCAATGCGTTGGCAGACGCCGTCAAAAAAATAGCGTTCGAAATTGTTCCGGATACCGAAGAAAAAGAAGGGGAGGCAAAATACGCCATTTTTACCGAATATGTCAAGAGATTAAAAATAAAGGTGGATAACGAATATTATATGCACCTATTTAACGCGCCCGGCGGTAAAAAAATTAAAAAATTCCGCGGCGATTGACGAGAATAAATATATTTTCGAACATAAGAACCTCTTGCCGACAATAAACAATAATTTTTTACAAAATTAGACAATTTTTTACAAAATTAGTTTTAATTAGTCAAGCTATTTCCCTTATAATGAAATTAGAAAATTTTTTATAGGAGGTGTATTATGTTTATCGGCAAGAAGGTAACCAAACCTATTAAAGCATTGTTATGCTTGACTGCTTTTTTGATAACGCTATCCTATTTTTTCGCGCCCTGGGGAATAATCAAAAAAGAAACAAAGGCCCATGCGATTGCGCCTGAAGATAAAATCTATTTTGATGACGACAGCGGCGTAATCAGTTGCTCGAAGGAATTTGAAGAAAACGTACAAGAGAGTTCATCTGTTTTCTTGGTATGCTCTTTAGATTATCCCGTATTCGACAATACATACAAGTATAAGAATCAACAATATTCAAGCGTCGAAGAGGCTCAAGCCGCTCTTATGCGTATGCGTAACGAGCAAAAGAACTATCATATCAAGAAAAACAATGAAATGATCAACAAGTTAAAATTGCATGAAATCTGCGACAATATTGAAATAAGCGAATATTCTCCAATGTTAACCATGCAATTTAAGGACAAAGCGGAGTATTTGAGAAAGTACCCGAAGATTAAAGAAAAAGCAGCAAAAGCCGAAGTATGCGAGATGAGCATCATAAGCGGTGAAATTAAAGTAGAGCCCAACCTTTTAACTTCAGGCATCTATACCGCGCACTGTTTAGATATGTATTACAGCAGGGAATACACCGGAACGGGAATAACAATCGGCATACTTGAGGGCGGCATCCTTGACAAATATAACAGCCAATTCTCGGGCAGAGATGTAAAAATATATAATCATTGGCTAGAGCCCGAAACAGTTTTAGACCACACCACATGCGTGGCCGCCATGGCCGCGGGAAACGACGGAGTGGCATGCGGGGCAAAGATCAGAAGCGCGCAGATTTATGTGGTAGTAAGTTTTGTTACCAGTATGGATTATTTGATTGGACAAGGATGCAACATTGTCAATATGAGCTACTCTTTCAATGGCAATACGGGACAATACAAATGGCAGTCCGCTTACATTGATTATGTAACAAGATTTTGCAGTGTTACATGCGTGTCTGCAGCTGGCAATAATACTCAGGGAAATTATAAAATAGGAGTGCCGGGGACGGCTTATAACAGTGTTACGGTCGGTTCTGTCGATATGTGGGGGGTTTGGTCCGATTATTCTTCCTACAAAGTGGATTTTCCTGCAAGAAAACCTACAGTAATGGCGCAAGGGGAGTTAATAAGGCCTTATCCCGAAGGCGGAACATGGAGTGGCACAAGTTTTGCGGCGCCTACCGTGGCCGGATGCATAGCTTTGTTGATGGAAGAACATAGCATTTTAATTTTGCATCCCGAAAAAGTATTGTCCACTTTGATAGCCGCAGCCGTTGTTCCCACATATGAATACGGCATTGGAAATTACGGATGGCTTCAAAAATATGGCCCTGGAATAATGCATTATGAAAGAGCCAGAAAAAAAGCCGACGTTGAGATTATGGGAACCAACAGCACAAACAGAGTGGGAGAGAGAATTTTTTCCCAAGTATTTGTAGTTAACAAAAACACTGATATGAAGGCATGTTTAACATGGTTGGTCAATTCAAGAACCACCAGCAGAATGTCTTCCGTCGTTCAGGACAATGTTACCGATTATAGCTTAAGGCTGCTGGATAGTAAGTTAAACGTACTTGTTGAAGCGGACGGAAACACCAATATTGAATATTTGACTTACAGAACCCCGGCAAAGCCATCTCTTCAAATATATGCGGTAGAAGTGGTGCAGAAAGGGAATAAAAAGAATGGCTATACCGATTATTTATCTGTAGATTTGAATATTATTGAAGGTTTTTCCATTTTTTGAGAATGAGCTGAAAAAACGGCGCGGGAGCGGCTGCTGATTCCCGCGCCGTTTTTTAATTGACAAATTTTTGATTTCTTTTTAATATAATATTAGTAAAGGGTTTCTTGGGGGTAATTATGAAGAAAAGATTTTTCCATATGTTTTTCACGATTTTCACGATACTTTTAAGCATTATTTGTTTAAACGGCTGTTATGCCGTAAGCAGTCATGATATCAAAGAACTTACCGCCGCGGTCAAATATAAGCGTTTTGACAATCCCATTAAATTGATTCAATCCCGGGAAGAGTTTGAAGCCTTTTTTGAAGACGAAGAGCTTTTTAAGCGTCTTGGCGGCTATGATGATTTCAAAAACAAATACGACGGACAATTTTTTGAAGAAAACGCTTTAATATACACCGTTGTGCAATGCTCCTCAAGCATCCAAGACATTAAGCTTAAATATGTTTCTCCCGACCAACAAGACAAAACCACATTTATATTGTATTTTAGCGCCAAAACGCCGGGATTTAACGGAGTGACAAGCAGCGATATAAAGAATAATGATTTTCTTATCAGCGTAAAGAAAAAGCAAATCGCTAAGACGCAAACAATTAAAAGAATTCAAATTGGAAGCATAAATTACAGTTATATCAAAGCGGGAACGATGCTGGAATAATATTCATTGACGCTTTTTTACTTATATTTGAGGTTTGACAGCGCTTAATATTATATTTATAATATTATTTACAAGGTGCAAGAATCCATAATAGGAGTGGGCAAAGTTAAACCTTTGTCTTATATAATGAAAAAGCGTTTATTGGTATTATTTATTTTAATTCCGCTCATGCTTTTTATATTTTTTAACTTGAGCGCCTGCAAAAACAACGATGATGAAGCGACGCTCTTTACGGTATCGTTTGAAACAAACGGCGGAACGCTCATAAAAAATATTAAAGGTAATGTAATCGAAGAATTTCCCGTAACCGAAAAAGAAGGATATTTTTTAGAGGGCTGGTATACCGACCCCGATTTTACTTCCTCCCAAGTGGTTTTTCCGTTTGAGGTATTAAAAAACACGGTGCTGTACGCAAGATGGTTTACGGCCGCGCAAGGCAGTCCTTTTTTGCAATATGAATTAAACGATGACAATACTTATTCGGTAACGGGGTATACGGGCTTGTCCAAAATCGTGGTAATACCTCAAAGCAAAGACGATAAAAACGTAACGCGCATAGCTGAAGGGGCATTCGCGACAAGCTATACGGTAAAAGAAATACATATTCCCGACTCTGTGGAGATTATAGAAAGAGCATTTTATCGTTGTCCCAATCTGGAGAATATTTTTGTCAGCTCCCATAACGCCTACTTTTTATCGGAAAACGGCATTTTATATGATAAAGATAAAACAGCCTTAATCAGCTATCCTCCCGCAAAGGAAGGGGATAGCTTTGATATTCCCCAAACCGTAGCAACTGTTAAAAATTCGGCGATAAGATTTTGCGCCAATCTGAAACAGATAAATATTCCCGCAAGCGTAACTTCTATAAATAACTATTTTGAAGGCTGCCATAAGCTTGAGCGCATTGCGGTACATGAACAAAATCAAAATTACGCTTCTTTGGACGGCGTTCTTTTTAATAAAGATTTGACTATATTATATAGATTTCCGCAAAATCATCATCTTACCGAATATGCTATACCCGACGGCGTTTTGCAAATAGCCGAATATGCTTTCAGTCAAAGCGCATTAAGGAAAGTTGCCTTATCGTCTTCGGTTAAAGATATAGCGCTGTTTGAAGAATGTTATGAATTGGAAGAAATAAACGTCCATTCTCAAAACCTCTTTTTCAGCTCAGTTCAGGGCGTATTATTCGATAAGACGACCGAGCGTTTATTGCAATATCCGCAAGCCCGAAAGGGCAATCAAAAATCGCAGCAAGAAGCCTACTATGAATATACCTTGCCTTTAGGCGTCAAAATTATTGCCGCCAACGCGTTTAATGAATGCAGGTATCTTAATAAGGTTATATTGCCTTCCTCGCTAATAATCATTGAAGACTATGCCTTTAACAATTATTACGGCAACTTCAATCTTTATGAGGTTGAATTTGAAAAGGGCAGTCTTTTGAAAAGCATGGGGGATTACGCTTTTAACGATTGTCCGTTAAAATCTCTTACGCTGACTGCGGTAATTCCTCCCGAAATCGGAGAAGGCGCGTTAAATGGAGTGGACAGCGATTTTATTATTTATGCTCCTTCAAACGCTCTTGAATTTTATCTTTCTTCGTCTTGGAACGCGTTTAACAAAACTTTGCATGGGGGAGCTCCAGCAACCAGCTATACCGTCAAGTTTCATACCAACGGAGGAACGAAGATAAGCGATTTTAACGGCGTTTATATAAAAAATGAAATTATTCCCAGCAAATCGGGCTATGTGTTCGGAGGCTGGTATTTTGACGATTCATTTGAAGGTCAAAGGGCGGCTTTTCCGATGTTTTTGAATTCCGACCTCAATCTTTACGCCAAATGGCACATTATTTCAGAGGGGACACAAGGCTTAATCTACTCGTTATTGCCTTCGGGTTCAAGCTATGCTGTGAGCGGTTATGAAGGCGACGCCGAAACAGTAATCGTGCCCGCAACCTATAAAGGCAAATTGGTTACCGCCATAGCCGCAAACGCTTTTGCTTCCAAAACGTATATTAAAGAAATAGTCATTCCCCAAACCGTAACGGAAATAGGTTCATATGCTTTCAGCGGAAGCTTTGACGCCATAATGCGCTTGGAAAATGTTGTTTTTGAGCAAACTAAATTAAACAAGATAGGAGATTATGCTTTTCAGTATTGTTTTTTGCTTAAGAATATCGAATTGCCACGTACCCTGCAAAGCATAGGCAACGGAGCGTTTAATAATTGCTTGTCGCTTGAAGAAATTTTTATTCCTCAAAATGTTAGCTATATCGGCGCTTATGCGTTTACTAACTGCGGCAGCCTTAAAAAAATAGATACCGATACCTCAAATCCGTATTTTTCTTCACAAAATGGCGTGCTTTACGATAAAGACGGCAAAACTCTTATAAAATATCCTGCCGCCAAGAACGATACGCACTATAGTATAAATGCCCAAACCGAATACATAGTGTCGGAGGCTTTTTACGGGGCAAAAAATCTTGTTGAGGTAATTCTGCCCGACGGCTTAAGCAATATCGATTCCAGAGCCTTTTATTATTGCGAAAAGCTGAAAAGCGTTTATATACCGTCTTCCATGCGCGCATTCAATTCCGCGGTATTTAGATATACGCCGATAGAAACCATTGGTTTGTCTTGGGGCGTGGAAGTTATTGAGGATAATTTTAATTATTTGGACAATTTATCAAATATCGAAGTGGAAAACGGTAACAATATATATAAATCGGTGGATGGAGTGCTTTTTTCTTCGGATTTAAGCAGGCTTATAAGGTTCCCTATGGGGCGACCGGGCGAATATACCGTTCCCCAAAGCGTAAGGACAATAGGCGAAGGAGCGTTTAACGGCTGTAAGCTTTCCAAGATTGTTTTTAACGATAATTTGCGAAAAATAGCTTCGGAGGCATTTTATGGCTGCAATGGACTAATAAGCGTATCCTTTCCCGAAGATTTGGAGATTATCGAAGACGCCGCTTTTATGCACGCAAGTAATTTAAGAAGCGTTCATATAAATTCCTTAACGGCTTTCCCCGCAATAAGCGAAGATAGCTTCGCTCTTGCCGGCGGCGATTTGAGCGTATACGCCCCCGACAATTTAATTGAAAGGTTGGAAGCCGACGAAAAATGGAATAAGCTGCGCATTGTCAATGCCACGCATATTATTGACGGATTGGAATTATTGCTTATGCAAGATGGCGATGAGGAATGGTACAGATTAATTAAGGCGCTTAATGAAGACAAGCAAACCGAAATAACAATTCCCGACACGGTAAACGACCGCGAAATAAGGATAATAGGAAGTCACGCTTTTGATTCCGTTGTCAGAAAAATTATTTTGCCTTCAACGATAAGAACGGTAAAAAATTATGCCTTTTCAAGCGGTATGGACAATCAATTAACTACCATAGTTTTTGAGGAAGGCAATCTTGAGGTCATTGAGCAAAACGCTTTCAGCGATTGCTTAAGATTGACCAATCTTGTTCTTAAAATGGATACCCCACCTTATATTAACGAAAACGCTTTATCAACATTAAAAGATTATTTGAAAATATATGTTAAGGATATACAAGCTTTCAGTCAAACGCCATTTGGATTGTGCGAGTTAAGAAATGTGGCGGATATTGTGGGGGATTTTGCCGTAAGCCAAACCGACGGCGGGGTTGTGATAAAGGGATATCTCGGAAAAGAAAAAGAAGTGGTTTTTCCCTCCGCCATTGCGGATAAAAGCGTAATCGCAATCGATAAAAACGCCATTGACCCCATGACTGAAAAAATCATAATTGAAAGCGGTATCGAGCAGATAAAGGAAAAAGCTTTTTCCCATGACATTTATAATAAAAGCATATTTCCCGTGGACATGAGCTTAAAAGAAATAATAATACAAGGTCAAAATCTGACTTCGATAGGCGCGTATGCTTTTGAGGGAGCGGCAATAACCGAAATACAATTGCCCTCTTCTTTGCAAACCATAGAAAGCTTGGCTTTTAAGGATTGCCGCTATTTACAGAGAATTGATATAGACGGCGACAATCAGTATTTCAGTTCTGTTGAAGGCGTTCTTTATGATAAAGATATAAGGCAGCTTTTAATCTATCCCATGGGAAAACCCGAAATAGAGTATGCGCTTGCGCAAAGCGCCCGTTCAATAGGCGCTTACGCTTTTGATGGAGCCGCCAATCTCTTGAGAGTAAACTTAAACAACGACTTAATCGAAATTAACGAGTATGCCTTCAGCAACTGTGTTAATTTGCTTGAATTGTCTTTGCCCCAAGGCTTGCTCCGCATAAAAGCCTTCGCCTTTAAGAATTGTCACAGACTGTATTCGTTAACTATTCCCGCGCAATTGGAAGACTTTGCAAGCACCGCCATAGTGGATTGCTCTTCCATGAAATTAATATACGCAGATACAAATAGCGATTATATTGCAGAACAAGGGGCGCTGTTTGATAAGGACAAGAAAACGCTTATAAGCTATCCCGCCGCAAAAAATCAACCGTATACAATACCCGACAGCGTAATTGAGATTGCCCCTTATGCTTTTTACGGATGCTCCTTAAGTCAAATTACCATACCAAGCGATGTGCAAACAATAGGGGAGTATGCTTTCGCAGGCAGCAAAACCTTGACTTCGTTGACGATAAGCGCTCAAATAACCGAATTGCCCAACGGCATGATAAAAGATTGCGATAAAATTGAGGAATTGAATATTCCTGCGGGAGTCACTATAATCGGCAATAATTTTGCCCAAGGCTGCAGGCGTCTTCGCAATATTCAGTTCCCCGCCACTCTTAAAGCCATTGGGGAATACGCGTTCGCAAACTGCTTATTTACCGCCATAACGCTTAACGACGGATTGGAATATTTGGGCAAGGAGGCTTTTGCCGATTGCATCAGCTTAACTCAAATATCTTTGCCCATGTCTTTAAGTGAAACAGGAGAAACTCCTTTCAAGGGAATGTATTCGCTTTACAGAGTGAGTATGGGAATAAGGATACGGCTGCATGAATTCTTTGAAAACGGCGTTTTGCCCTCCAGTCTTTCCTATATAGAATTAAAAGAAGGAGCTTCGCGCGTGCCTAAATCATTTTTTATGGGTTACCAAAAAATTAAACATGTTGTTTTGCCTTCCACTATAGATACCATTTGCGAAGAAGCGTTTTCGGGCTGCACGGCTTTGGAAACCGTGGAAATCAAGGGCAGGGACGGAAACGGCAAAATCGAAGCCAACGTCTTTGCCGATTGTTATTCTCTGACAAATTTAATTATACGCAGGCAGCAGCCCTTTGAGATTAATCAAAACGCTTTCAACGCCATTCCGTCAGGTTTGAAAATCTATGTGCCCGTCCATAGCGTGCAAGATTACGAAGACAAGTGGGATATGTTTAAATCGAAAATCTTCCCGATTGACGAAACAAGCTGACCCCCGCTTTGGCAACGTATTTCTTATTGACATAATATATATAATAAAGTATTATAAAAGTGTAAGAGAATAGGGTTTTTCGGTAAGGAAAATGAAAAAGCATATAATATTAACCATACTGCTATTGATGATTTTATGCGTTTTGTTGGCGGGTTGTCTACCTGACAACGATCAGGTCAAGAACTCCATAAAATCCATATACATACACGAAGCTTCCCCCAACTCTTTTTCTATTGACGAACCGCTGAATTTATCAGACGTTAAGCTTGTTGTAGAATATAAAGACGGCAGAATTGAGATTATTCCCGTTTCCGAAGCCATGATAAGCAATGAAGACAGAACCAAATTTTCAACCGTAGGCTCAGGCATAACGGTTTTAATTCATTATGGCGGAAGAAGCGTGCCGTATAGTTTTGAAGTTCTTGAAACGCGTCAAGAAAAAAAATATTATGTGGATTTTGAAAGCAACGGCGGTTCAAAAGTCGAATCATTATATGTCAGCGTTATTGAAGCTTTTACCATGCCTGAAAGGCCGGGATATACCTTTATGGGCTGGTATACCAATCCGGATTTCGTGGGCCAGCCTTGCATAGCTCCCTATCCGTTGGGGAAAGATACCATATTTTATGCCCGATGGGACGATAACAGAAAATATAAAGTGGATTTTCTTGACCATGAAGGGGAGATTTACGTTACGCATATAGTTACGTACGGCGACAGCATACCTTTAGATAAGCGTCCTCCCGGACCTCCCAGAGAAGGTTTTATATTTGTGGAATGGCTGGGAGTGTTCGATAATATTACGGAGAATACGCAAATTATACCATCATATACCCCCATTATTTGCGAAATCAGATTTTATACCGATTATCAATCGGCGGAACAGGATTTCCATCTCAGAGAAGTAAATTGGGGTGACAGCCTTGACTCAAGTAAGATTCCCGAATTTCCTGCCAAAGAAGGCTATACCGGCGAATGGCATATATTAAATGAATTCGGATTAACCGAAGAGATTACCGATCAGTTAATCAGAATCACTTCAAACATTGACGTAATACCCGTATATCAGATTATTTCATACAGAGTTACATTCCAAGATGACGAGCAATTTGCGGGGACGGGCACAAGCTGGGAAACCATAGAAAAAATCGTCAATCACGGTTCGGATTTATCGCTTACGACAGGCGACAATGCCGATGTGTGCGAGCCCCAAGAAAGAGAAGGGCATACGGCGGAATGGGCGGTGCTGATTGACGATAAATGGATTAAAATAGACGGCGGAAACGAATGGGACGATGAAAATCAAGAATGGAAGCCCATTTCCAATCCGTTGGGGTGGTGATTTCTTCGATAACGGGCAATGTGCAATTGAGAGCGAAGTATGTCAAAAACAAGTATGATTTGAGATTTTTCAGAGGCGCGGAAAACCTTCTGGAAATAAACGGCATAAAATTCGGAACAAAGTTTTCATTGTATAAGTTAGATGACTCGTTGCAGCAAGAAGGCATTGTGTACGGCCCCAAACCAAAAAATGAATTGCTTAAATATGACGCTGAAGAAGATTGGGATATTGAATGGTACCCCAATTCCACATTTAACGATTATGAGCGCATTGATTTTGAGAATTCCGCTTATATTATCGTAAAAGATAATAAAGATTATTATTGTAAGGACATAGATTTAAGAAAATATGAAGTGGAATTCTATGACTGGGATTTCCAAAACAATATGCCTTTCCTCATTTCGGTATTGCAATATTTAGACGGAGAATGGGTTAATGTGGAGCGGCAATCCGTTCCTCACGGCGGCGACCCCGTAATCCCGACTGTGGAAAACAAGCTTGAATACGGCTATGTTCTTGTCGATGCCGTTAACTTTTGGTATGACGCTCCCCAAGGAAAGGGTTATGCTAAACCGTCAATACCGACTGAAATAACCAAAAATATGAAGTTTTATGCCCATTATCGCATACTGAGCTACAGCGTGATTCTGCGCGAATTCTATTATCCTTATAATTCCGACAACGCCGACTATTTCAAAGCCTTGAATGAAATGCCGGAGGTTACCTATTATAAAGACGAACAAGGAAATGATTTGGATTACGGCTATGTCATGATGGACGCCGTATATTCCAGAAACTTCGGACATCAATTTACGGATGACGAAATATACTTTGGCGGCGACGATGTTTATCAGAAACTGCAGTTTATTGAAAATTACAGAGCCAATGAAACGCTTTATAATCAATATCTCGCGGATATAGACAACATTCGAGCTGAAAGCGCGGAATGCGAAGGATACCTTAATAAAATCCGCGATTATCAACAGAAGATTTTGGATTATACCATAACCCCCGAAGAAAAAGACGAATACGCCGTTCTTATTCAGGATTATGATTTATACCGCGAACGGCTTTATGAAGCCGAACAAAAGATTGAATTTGTCAACCGATACAAAATTCAGTATTATCAAGAAGGTGACGAATTGCCTGAAGGAAAAAATGTGGGGGACGAAATTGACGGCACCGGATTTGAAGAAAAGGAATACATGCTGTTTTGTTACGGCGCCAAAGACGAAAACGGCGACTATATTAAGGATGAATTCGGGAACTATGTATATTTGAAAGACCAATTCGGCGATTATATGGATAACGGAGATTATGACAGACTCAAAAATCTTCGTTATGCCACAACGGGCAGAGAAGGCTATGAGTTTGACGGATGGTTTACAAGTCCCAACTTCAATATCAATACCAGAATAAGCGTAAACGAAGAAGAGGGTATTTTTNNAGGAATTATATACTTTACGCCAAATGGATAGACCTCAATATGGGCAGCGGCGGGCTTGTTTTCCAATTGATAGAAGCGGACGATCCCGAAGAAATCGGCTATTATCAGATAATAGATTATCTATCGCTGGCGCAATTTAATGACTTATATTCCACTGTTAATATTGACGGCGTAAACTATTATAAGAAAGCAAACAGCGATATCCTTATCCCCGTAACGCATTTAAGCTATAATGATTTTCCCGATACGATTGACTTGTTGGATAAAGAACTGAGGCTGCCCGCTTTCCATAAAGGAGTGCCCGTAAAACGCCTTGTGAGCGGCTTGTTTAAGGAAAATTCCGATATTATCGTCTCTATCGATATACCCAATAATGTGGAGATTATAGACGAAGGCGTCTTCTCATCCTGCTATAAACTTGCTTTAATAACAAAAGCCGATGAGAATCAATTCTTCTCAATAAATAACGGCGTGCTTTATACCGATAACGGCAAAACATTGCTTTGTTATCCCGCCAAGCTGGTCATACCTGAATACTACCATGACGGCATTCTTGTGCCCTCCGATACATTTATCGTTCCCGCAGATGTTACCAGAATAGCGAAGGGAGCCTTTATGCATTGCGACCAGTTGTTGTATATAGCGTTTGAAGACGGAACTCAAGAGCTTGTTTTTTGCGAAGACGCTTTTAGAGCTTTGCTTAACCTTAAGAAAATAGGAAGGATTGACACTGAGCAAAGAGACGGCAATGAAGTCATTATCGCCGATGAATTCTTGCCTGACAGACTTATCGCCATTGAATCATATGCGTTTAAGGATTGCGTAAACCTCAAAGACATAACCGCGACCGACAATTCCTCTTTGCTTTATGTGGGCGAAAACATTCTTGAGGGTACGGGATGGTATTATTTGAAGAACATGGATAATACTACTTATGTCGACGGCACCGCCTCGGACGGAATCCTTATGCTCGGATATGTCGCGTTAGGCGTAACTTCCGATTATAACAAAAATTCGCTAATTTTCGACGGCAATTGCGTTAAAGCAATAGCCGACGCCGCTTTCTATAATAATACGCTTATTCATTTGATATCGTTAAAAAATACTCAATTTGCCCATATCGGACGAAGAGCTTTTGACAAATGCACTAATTTGAACACCGTGAATTTATACAATACGCATCCCGAAAGCTTTACCATAGGAGATTCTGCTTTCCATGGTTTCGGCGCCAACTTTACAATCTATATTCCGCATGATACTTTGGAGGAATATATACTTGCCGAAGGCTGGAGCGATTATGCGGATTATTTCATTGAAAGATAATTCATAAAGGAGATTAATAAACAAAAAAAATTCAGGATTTAATCCTGAATTTTTTATTACATTCATAATAAATCTAATCTTTATATTTTCAGTATTCTTTTTGCGTTATTATACAGTATATCTTCATAAACGCTGTCGGGAAGCCCTAAAGCAAGCAGCCTTTCAAGTTCTTCTTTATGTGTCCACATGGGAAAATCGGTTCCGAACATAAAGCGCTCATATCCCAAATGCTTAAGAATATCTTTTGCCATAATCTCGGGCAATTTGAAAAGCGAGCTTGAGGTGTCGAAATATACATTATCCAAGCCGTCATACGCGTCTATTTCGCTCCAACGGCAATATCCTCCGAAATGAGCCGCTATCGCCGTCATTTTTGGGAATTTTTTTGCGACTTTTGCCAACCGTTGAGGCGCCGAATAATCGAAACGGTCATCGCCGGCATGGAACAGTATAGGCAATTGGCCTATGTTTCTGTATATTTTTTCGGCTCTTGGGTCGTCGATATCGAATCTTTGAAAATCGGGATGAAGCTTTATTCCTTTCAAATTCACGCTTTTTATGCGCTGTATTTCATTATATATTTCTTCTTCTTCCATATCAATATGCAATGTGGCGAATCCTATGAATTCTTTATGTTTTTGAACTTGTGAGGCAATAAAATCGTTTATGTTTTTGACTTGATGAACGGAAGTGGAGGTAGAGCATACGATATATTTTTCCACATTAGTTTGTTTGCCGCTTTCCAAAAGGTCTTCTGAAGTTCCTTTATCGCTGTTCATCTTCACATCGTAAAAATTACCGATATTGCTGATGGCTTTTGCGGCTATCTTTTGCGGGTAAATATGCGCGTGTGTGTCAATAATTTTGGGGTAATTCATATGCGAAAACTCCTGTCGTTAGGGTAAAGTATAATCGAAATATCAGATTTGTCAAATAAAATGCGCATATAAAATAAAAAACAACGCATAATCTTTGACTTAATAATCAATAGGTAATATACTTTATATTAGAGAAGTTTTGCTTGCTTTTTGCGCAAAACCGAAAATAGAAGGTAATAATGACGAAAATTGTTTTAATAGATTCCAATAGCTTGATAAACAGGGCTTTTTACGCTTTACCGGTGATGCAAAACAATAAAGGACAGTTTACCAATGCGGTATACGGCTTTATTTCCATGTTGCAAAGATTGATTGCCGAAGAAAATCCCACCCATATATGCGCGGTGTTTGACGAAAAGGAAAAAACCTTCCGCAACGAAATATATGAGGCCTATAAAGCCAATCGCAAAGGCATGCCCGACGAATTGGGATGTCAGCTTCCTTTGCTTAAAGATGTTCTTGAAGCCATGGATATTAAGATTTTATCCAAAGAAGGTTATGAAGCCGATGACATAATCGGCACGCTCGCAAAGCGGTTTAAGCAAAATACCATAATAGTTACGGGAGACAAAGATTGTTTACAATTGGTTGACGACACCACAAGGGTTTATCTTACCCGCAGAGGCGTTACGGATATTAAGGAATATAATCTTGTTGCTTTGAGCGACGAAGGGCTTAAGCCTTGGCAGATAATTGAATTGAAAGGGCTGGCGGGGGACGCTTCGGACAACATTCCCGGAGCCAGAGGCATAGGAGAAAAAACCGCGCGAAAATTGTTAAACGAATATCAAAGCATTGAAAACATTTACGACAATATATACAATATTACGGGCAAATTAAAGGATAAATTGTTGGAGTCCAAAGACAATGTTTATCTTTCCCGCAAGCTTGCCACCATAAATACCAATGTGGACATAGAATGTAATATAGAAGATATCGTTTTCAAATATCCTTTGCGTAAAAAAGCTTTATATAAAATGCAGGAGCTTGAATTCAAGGGATTGAGCGCAAGATTTTTGTATGATGAAGACGCCGCCGAAAACTTGCCCGCAAAACAAAATGTTCAAATAACACACATTAAGACAGTTTCGGAATTAATGTCCATGACAGCATCCATACCCAAGGGCAGCAAAATAGTTGTGGATTTTGGCCAAACCATTGTCGTCGCCGTATGCGGCATGGAATATCATATATCCGTAAGCGATGATTTGTTCGGGGAAGGCATTGCCGTTTATGAAGCGGCAGAGCATTTATCACAGCTTTTTTCCGAAGACTACGTAAAAGTTTTCTTTGATGCAAAAAAGCATATGCATTCATTGGAAGAATATTCCATTAAGATAAAAAAACCTTATGAAGATATTCAGCTCAAGGCTTATCTGATTAATCCCTCAAGAACCTTTAATACCGTTAAAGAATTAATTGAAATCTATTTGCCCGGTTATGAACATTTATGTTGCGCTATGCTTGAATTAAACGATATTCTGGACGCCAAAATGGCGGAATTTGAGCTTGACGGATTATATTACGATATAGAATTGCCCTTAATTGAATGTCTATACGACATGGAAAAAACGGGTTTTAAGATTGACAAAGACATACTTGAAAGCATTTCTACCCAATATAATGAAGAAATCAATCAATTGATAAAAAAGATTTATAACATTGCCGGAGAGGAATTCAATATCAATTCTCCGCAGCAATTGGCGCATATTTTGTTTGACAAACTTGGCTTGCCCACGAAAAAGAAAAACAAGACGGGTTATTCGGTATCCGCCGAAGTTCTTGAAGAGCTTGACCATCCCATTATCGAGCATCTATTGCGGTACAGGATATTAATGAAGATTAAGACCACATATATAGACGGACTGAGAAATGTCATGAATAAAGTCACCGGAAGGGTGCATACCTGCTTTAAGCAGAGCAATACGGCGACGGGAAGACTGTCTTCCACCGAGCCTAATTTGCAGAATATACCGATAAGAAGAGCGGAAGGCAGGGAAATAAGAAAAATGTTCGTGGCAAGCCTCGGCTGCAATATTGTATCAGCTGATTATTCTCAAATAGAATTGAGGCTGTTGGCTCATTTTTCGGGGGATGAAAATCTTATTGACGCTTATAAACACGCCGTGGATATACACGCAATGACGGCAAGCAAAATATACAATGTGCCGCTCGAAGAAGTAACCGAAGAAATGAGGAACGCTTCAAAAGCCGTTAATTTCGGTATAATATACGGCATAAGCAGCTTTGGCTTGTCCCGCAACCTGTCCGTCAGCCGCTCCGAAGCGAAAAAATATATAGACGAATATTTCAAAACATATCCGTCAGTAAAAGAGTTTATGGATATGAATGTAAAAAAAGCGCAAGAGCAAGGCTACTTAAAAACTTTCAAAGGAAGGATAAGATTCTTTCCCGAATTCCGTTCCCCCAATTTTGCCACCCGCACTTTCGGCAAAAGAGCGGCCATGAATATGCCTTTGCAGGGCGGAGCGTCCGATATAATCAAAATTGCCATGCTCAAGGTTTATAATGCCTTGAAAGAAGGCAATTTCAAGGCAAAGCTTATACTGCAGGTGCATGACGAGCTTATTGTCGACGCCCCCGAGGAGGAAACGGAAAAAGTTAAGCAACTGTTAAAAGAAAATATGGAAAACGCGGTTAAACTCAGCGTGCCTTTGCCCGTAAATGTGAGAGCGGGTAAAAATTGGTATGAAGCATAAAAGGAGAGAGAGCAGAGATGTTAATAGCTGTAACTGGAGGAGTGGGAAGCGGAAAAACCGCAGTCATGGAAATCCTTAAATCCTTTGGCGCGAATATTATCAGCGCAGACGAAATCAATCGCGACATTATGACAAGACCCGACTATATCGAAAAGATTGACAAATTATTTAAAGGTGTGGTTAAAAACGGCGTCATCGACAGAGTGGAGCTTGGCAAAAAGGTATTTTATGACGCCAAAGCCATGGAAAAGCTGAATGAAGTGGCGCACCCCGAAATAATTGAGGAAATAACAAAAAGAGTCAAAAAAATAAAAGGCACGGTTTTTATTGAGGTACCTTTGCTTGTGGAAACCAATATGCAGGATATGTTCGACAAAATTTGGCTTGTCAAAGCCGGCAAAGAATTGAGGTTAAAAAGAATACTGATGAGAGATTCCATAAGCGAGGAGTACGCCAAAAGAATTATGGCAAGTCAGGTTACCGATAAAATAAGAGAAAAATACGCCACCGACATTATCGAGAACAACGGCGACGAAATCGCTTTATATCACAGGGTAGAGGAACTTTACAAAAGCCTTTATGAGTGATGAAAAAATTATCCTTCATGCCGATATCGACAATTTTTACGCTTCGGTCGCCATATTGCTTAATCCCGAGCTGGAAGGCAAGCCCCTTATCGTTTGCGGAGACCCCAAGAAAAGACACGGCATTGTGCTGGCGAAGAATGAAATAGCCAAAAAAGCGGGCATAAAAACAGGGGATACCATAAATTCGGCAATGTGTAAAATCGAAAATTTAATTGCCGTTCCTCCTGATTTCAAAAAATATATCGAATATTCCAAAAAGGTTTTTAATATATATACCCAATACACTCCGCAGGTGGAAAGCTTTGGGTTGGATGAATGCTGGCTGGATGTCAGCGGCTGCGTAAAGCTTTACGGCGACGGATTGACGATAGCTCAAAAAATAAAATCACAAATCAAAAGAGAGACCGGCTTGACCGTTTCCATTGGAGTGTCGTTTTCAAAAGTTTTCGCCAAGCTGGGCAGCGATATGAAAAAACCCGACGCCATTACCGTTGTATCTAAACAAAACTATAAATCCAAGGTTTGGCCGCTCAAAGTTTCGGAATTATTATATGTGGGCAGACATACCGAGGAAAAGCTCAACAAAATGGGTATATATACTATAGGAGAGCTTGCCAATTACGATATGGACAAGCTGATTAAAAAATTCGGCAAGAACGGTTATAAGCTTCGCCAATACGCAAACGGCATAGACGAAAGCGAAGTAAAGCTTTATACTGATGTTCACATACCCGAAAGCGTGGGGAACGGCACTACCACCGCCCAAGATGTAACCAATTATAAAGACGCTTCCAGCGTGATTTTTGCGTTATGCGAAATAATAGCTTACCGCTTAAGAGAATACGGACTTGCCGCTACCGTTGTGTCCATAGCTTTAAGGGATAAAAACTTAAAAACCATTACCAGACAGGCCACTTTGGATTTTCTTACCGACAGCGCTTTCGATATAGCGTCCGTGGCTGTTACTTTACTTAAAAACAATTATGATTTTGCTAAAATGCCGCCTTTAAGGTCAATAGCCGTATCGGCAAACAATCTAATGAGCGGCAAAGATGCGGTTCAACAAAATATTTTTGAGGATATAGGTAAAAACAGCCGTATGGAAAAAAGCATAGACGATATCAGGAAAAAATACGGCTTTGGGGCATTGCGAAGAGGAATAACCATGGGCACGGTGTTTACTTGCGACGCCAAAGAGGTGGAAGAAGACTTTATACCTTTCGATAAATCTCCAAAAACAAATGGCGAGAATTAAACTTTCATTATCGGGGCAAAAGATTTTTAGGCAAATATTTTATTGTAATATAGGATATTACGCCGGTTAAGAATCCCGAAACGCTTCCTATTATAATAAAATAAGGCAGATATCCGAATACAAGGTAATTTGTCATAATCGCCGCCACGCATAACTGTAAAATATTATGCGTAATGGCGGACAGCATGCTTACGGAAGGAATCCCCAGTTTTTTTGAATAAATCAATAAACTGCTTAAAGCCGTAGAAGCAATGGAGGAGGGCAGGGAATACAGTATCATGACTGGATTGCCTACAAATATGGGAACAAATATTGATTTAAGCGCAATTACCGCAAGCGCGTACTTATAATCAAGTAAAACAATAGTTACTATGATAACCATATTGGACAAGCCTATTTTTATATAAGGCAGCATGGGAATAACGGGGGGAATAAGATTTTCGATTATTCCGACTATCATTGACACTGCAAGCAGCAATGCGGCAAGGGTAAGCTTCTTAGCTCGCATTTGCGCCTCCCGTTATGCCGTCAAGTTCGGACTTTCCTCTGATTATTATTACAATGCCGTTAGGGGCGCAAACGATTCTTTGCCCCGTATATTTTATGGAAGGCGTTTTTACGCAAATCTGATTTTCGCAATCGGCTTTGCGCATATAAACTTCGCCGTCTTTTATAACGATTTCGTTATAACCCTTTTCGGCTATGGTTATGGTTCTGTCTTGATTGAGAGAGTATGCGCGTTTTAATTCTCCCGCGTAATAAATCTCCACCGAGGCGCCCTGTTCGCGGTTTGAGATAAAAACAACGGACACGATTATCAGCGCGATAATAATTGTAGCCGTTATTATATCGCTTTTGCGGAAAAGCCCTTTATCGCGATAATGATCTAATAGCTCAAATTCTTTGGTAGGCGCTTTGCGTTGATTCAAAATCTATGTCTCCAATAATTTGGTAATGTTCTTTGGTTATGATAATGCAGGAATAACCTATGTCGGGCAAAACCGAGCTCGCCCATTCGCTTCCCTGTATCATTACGGCGGTGGAAAGAGCGTCGCACATCATGGCGCTTTCGCCTATGACGGAAACGCTTATTATGTCATTGTTGTTTATGCCCGTGGGATAACCGTCTTTTGCGATAATATGATTATATCTTACGCCGTTATGGATATAAAACCTTTCATAATCGCCGCTTGTGGCGATGGAAAGATCCTTTAGGTTTATTACTCCAAAAAGTTTGGCGGTGTTTCTCGGGTGCGTGAGTCCTATCCTTTTTACGCCGCCTTTGGTTGTGATGTTTCCTCCGATGTCAATTAATATGTCCTTATTGTTTTTGCTCAGCTCCTTGGCTTTGTCGACGGCGTAACCTTTGGCTATCCCGCCAAAATCAAGCATTGCGTTTGGATGCAGCTTTGTTATTGTCATATTAGCCTCGTCTAAGGCAAAATTTCCCATTACGCAATAGCTTAAACAATTTTCGATTTCAGCCGGCGAAGGAATTTTATCCGCCGTTTGCGTAAAAGTATCGGGGCTGAATTTCCAAAGTCTCACAAGAGGGAAAATGGCGGCGTTAAAAGCATAGTCGGTAAATTCATAAAGCTCAAGCGCTTTTTTGAACATTGTTATGGTATGATGGCTTACCGCTATGGGCTCTCCGGCTTGGGAGTTATTAATTTTATAGACATCGCTTGAGTCGATATTTGTGGAAAGCTGCGCCTCAATCTCCGCAAGGAGCTTGTGTATTTTTTTCAAATCGGAAGCGGCGGAAGTTCCCTTCAGTTTTACGCTGTAAAACGTGCCGAAAACCAATTGTTCTCCGCTGTAAGCCGAACAACCGACTAATGTAATAAATAATATGGCGCTGATAAATATCAACGCCACTTTGCGCTTTTTCATTAATTTCTTTTGTCTCCGATATAAATGACGCCTACGGTGCCCGGACCGCAATGCGTTCCAATTACCGGTCCTACCGGCCAAGTCCAAATTTCGGCATGGGGTAAAGCCGCTTTGATCTTATCCACTAAAAATTGGGCGTCTTCTTGGCAATCCGCATCAAGCACGGTTATGGGATATTTATCTGTTTCTCTCACATTCTGAATAACTTGTTCGGCAATAGTGGCAATTGCCTTTTTTCTGCCGTTTACTTTCATGGCGGATTCTAAGGCTCCTTCATCGTTCAGCCTTATTATGGGTTTAACTTGCAAAATGCTACCTATAGTCGCATGCGCCGCCGACAATCTGCCTCCTCTCTTAAGATAAACAAGGCTTTCGGGGGTAACCGCCATATTTACTTTAGGCACAAATCTCTCCAAGAATTTAATTATTTCTTCAAAAGATTTGCCTTCTTTATACATCTTTGCGGCGTAATAAACGGATATTCCCGCGCTCATGCTGATGCCCTTTGTGTCAAAACGGGTAAATTTGGCGTCGGGGTATTGTTGGGATAGTTCTTTTATGGCTATATCAAGAAAAGTAAAAGTTCCACTCATTTTTGATGAAAAACTGACATAAAGTATGTCTTCGCCATTTTTGAAAAACGGCTCAAAATATTCTTTGTAGTTTTCGGCGTTAAGACAGGAAGTGATGGGCATATTCCCTTTGCGCATCAAACCAAAAAATTCTTTGGGATCATATTTTTCGCCCAAATCATAAAAATATTCCTTATCGCATATGGTGTAAGGCATTCTGATAATATTCTTTATACCCAATTCCTTGGCTTTGGTGTGCCATAATTCGCAATTTGTATCAATAAATAAAACAGACATATTCTTCTCCTTCAAAATTTAGTATTGAAATAATTATAAATCATATAACCCGCGGTTGCAAGAAAAATGACGCTGCCATTCAATTTTGTCGAGAGTATCCTATAATTTTTCGGCGCAAGTTTATGTAAGAATATCTTTATTTTTATCCGTAAATATGCATACTAAGTTTTGAGGAAATTGTTATGGCGTTCAGTTATAAAAGCTCAATTAGTTTTGGATTGGTATTCATACCTGTAAGACTGCACAATACAGTCAAAAGCAATGATGTAAGCTTCAACATGCTGGATAAAAGGACTAACAGCAGAATTTTGTATAAGAAAATATCGGCGTCGACAGGAGAGGAAGTAAACGCCGAGGATATCGTAAAAGCCTATCAATATGAAAAAGACAGATACGTTATAATTGAAGATGACGATTTTGAGAAAATAAAAACCAAAAGGGACAAAAGCATAGTGATTGAAAGCTTTGTAGACATATCCGAAATTGACCCGATTTATTATGATAAATCTTATTATGTTACCCCTGAAGGGGCGGAAAAAGCTTTTGCTTTGCTTAGAGAAGCCATGGAAGGCGAAGGCAAAATCGGCATAGCCAAAACCGTGCTGGGCTCAAAGGAAAATCTGATCGCGTTAAGAGTAAGCGGCGGTGACATGATACTTAATACCATGCATTTTTATTCTGAAATACAAAAAAATCCCATTAAAGAGATAAAAGCCAAGGTGGAAGAAAAAGAGCTGCAGCTTGCCCGTATGATTATCGGGAGCATGGCGGCAAGCTTTGAGCCCGAAAACTATCAAGACGAATATAATTTAAGATTAAGAAAAGCGATAGAAGAAAAGATTCGCGGCGAGGAAATAACGGTGGCCGACGAAGGGGATTTGCCCAATGCCGCCATAAGCCTTATGGAAGCTTTGCAAAGAACCTTGCAAAGGGGAAAACAAGCGCAAGCTGGCCAATAGCGTTATTGAAATAAAACATATAAAAAACTTCGTTTACCGTTAACGCCGCAATAAAATGAATTTTACCCAATTCGTACCCAGTTACAAAAAACAGCTATAAAAACAAACAAAAAACACCGTTTTACGGTGTTTTTTAACGCTTGGTGCGGTTGACAAGACTTGAACTTGCACGTCGTTACGACACATGATCCTTAGTCATGCCTGTCTGCCGATTCCAGCACAACCGCATATTTGTTGATGGTACGAGGGAAGGGACTTGAACCCTCACTGCTTGCGCAATATGAGCCTGAATCATACGCGTCTGCCAATTCCGCCACCCTCGTATGTTTCTATAGTATTCTACAACAGCAAACATAGTCTGTCAATTATTTTAGGGTTATTTAAGACCAATAAACAAAAATATTTATGCTTAATTATTGCGCTTAAGTTATAACCTATACTTGTAAGCGCAAGGCATTAGTATCAGTTATAAATCTAACATAAAACGGCATACCTATTTAGGGAGCGGTAAATAATTACCGTTGCATTATGGGAATATTTGGTATATAATAAGAGTATAAATTTAGAGAGGTTTTAAGTGCAAAAAGTTACCAGAGCCATTATTCCGGCAGCGGGCTACGGCACAAGATTTCTTCCCGCGACCAAAGCAATGCCCAAAGAAATGCTGCCTATCGTTGATGTTCCATCCATACAATATATTGTTGAAGAATGTATAGCAAGCGGCATTACCGATGTCTGCATTATTTTAGGCAGAAATAAGAATAATATTGCCGACCATTTCGACAGAAACGTGGAAGTGGAAAACGCTTTGGCAAAGGCGGGTAAATATCAGCAAATAAGGATAATGAATGAGCTGTGCGACAAGGTAAACATTTGTTATATAAGGCAAAAGGAAATGCTTGGCACGGGCAAGGCGGTGGAGCTATGCGAAAGCTTTGTTAAAGGAGAGCCTTTCGTGGTGCTGTTCGGAGACGATGTTATCTATAATCCCGATTATCCCGTAACCAAACAGCTCATAGACGCTTATGAGACAACGGGCTTGACAATCGTGGGAGTGCAGCCTCAACCGAAAGAGGAAGCCACAAAATACGGTGTTATCGTTCCCGGTAAGGTAAAGGGCAGGTATACCGAAATACTTGGTTTTATGGAAAAACCCGAAATAGACAAGCTGCCTTCTACTCTTGCCAGCCTTGGCCGCTTTATATTGACTCCGGATATTTTTGAATTTATCAGGCGTACGCCCGCGGCGCCCAATGGCGAGGTTTATCTGCCTACCGCCATAGAATTGCAGGCCAAAGCCATAGGAGCTTTTGCTTATTCGTTTGAAGGCAAAAGATACGATATAGGCGACAAACTCGGCTATATCAAAGCCAATATTGAATACGCTTTAAGGAATGAGGATTTATTTGAAGGCTTGAGGAGTTATCTGTTTGATTTGATTAAAACGCTTTAATTTTTTAAGGGGTAATAATATGGGGCAAATCAGTAAAGAACTCTCAAAAGTGTTCGATAATACCTATAAAATTATTTATAATGTCGATAATACTGATATAGATTGCATGTGCATCTTGTTAGCCATGGCCTTGACGCCGGAAAGCTATTCGGCGGAAATACTTGGCAGAATGGGCTTGAGCGAGCATTATGCCAAAAGCTATGTTGCCGAATATACCTCTTCCGCGCATAGAAACATATCTTCGGGCGCGGAAAAAGCGATATTAAAAGCCGAACAGATAGCTCATAATTATGGCTATAACATAATATGCTCACATCATTTATTGCTTGCTCTTGCCGAAGGCGGCAATATAGAAACAGCTCAAATAATGCTTGATTACAACTTATCTTGTCAGAAAATCCGTGAAATCGTGGAAGCGATGTGCCACAATAACATAGGCATGGCGGCGGCAAAGGATATAAGCGGCAAAAATATTAAACTTGGCACAAGCATAAAAAATAAACGGCTGGAAAAGGAAATATTATCGGCGCTAAGCGATAAGCCAATCAAAGACAAATAAAATATAACTAAACGACAGGAGGATTATATTATGCGTATAGAAATATCGTCTAAGAATTACAAACCCAAAGATACCCTTAAAGATTTGCTGGAAAAGAAAATAAATAAATTTGATAAATATTTCAAAAAAGAAGCGTCGGCGAAGGTAATATTATCTCTTTCAGGGAACAACAAATACACCATGGAAATTACGCTTACTTCGGACAATTTGAGAGTGCGCTCCGAAGTTACCAGCGACAACATGTATGACAATATAGATATTGTATTGCCCAAAATTGAGCGCCAAATAGTAAAATACCGCAAAAGATTTGACAACAAACTGAGAAAAGAAGCGTTTGAGGCGCCCATTTACGAAAAGAATGAAGAAATAGACAACAAAACCGTGTCCGGCAAGCTTGTTAAAGAAAAGAAGTTTGAAATTGCCATGACTACGGTATCCAACGCCATTGAAGAAATGGAGCTTTTGGACCACAACTTCTACGTTTTTATGAACGAGGAAACTGAAAAGGTGTGCGTTGTCTATAAGAGAAACGACGGCAATTACGGTTTAATTTTGCCTGAATACTGATATGAAAACAGGGATATCGACAGCCTCCTTTTTTTCTAAGGAACTTACGGAAAATACTTTTGACATAATAAGAAAACTGAAGATTGACACGTGCGAAGTCTTTCTTACCACCTTCCGTGAGTATCGGGAAGAATTTGTTCGTTTATTGAACGAGAGAAGAGAAGGAATAGAAATATATTCGGTACATAGCCTTAACGTGCAATTTGAACCCGAGCTTTTTAATACCGTGCAGCGCACAAGAGAAGATAGCGAATACTTTTTTAAGCAGATAGCCGCGGCGGCAAATATCTTGGGCGCGCGATACTATACCTTTCATGGCTTGACCCGACTTAAAAAAACGCCGTATACCTTGGATTACAGCAGGATAGGCAAAAGGGTGGACGAGCTTGACGAAATGCTTTCAAGTTTAGGCAACGGCTGCAGACTGGCTTATGAGAACGTGCATTGGACATGCTTTAATTCCCCGGAGTTTATTCTGCAATTAAAAAAATACAGCAATGTTAAAACCTGTCTTGACATTAAGCAGGCAATGCAATCAAAAATCAGCGTATACGATTATTTGGAAGCCATGGGGGAAAGGCTTTGCAATGTGCATGTGTGCGATTATGACGCCGACGGTAATTTATGCGTGCCCGGCAGGGGGATTTTTGATTTTGTGAAATTCTTTGCCGCCCTTGCGGACAACGGCTACGACGGGCCCATTATTATGGAACTGTATGCGGGAAACTATAACGATTATGATGAGATTGCGGAGGGCAACGAATATTTAAAATATTGTTTGGATAAAGCATTGAAATAAAGGAGAGAATATGAAAAATCAGCAAATTAGATTCGATTACAACAATATGATGAGCGAGTACGTAGGAGAAAAAGAAGGCATAAGCGTTTTGGAAATATCGACGCAAAAAAAGCGTATGGAAGCGGCCTATCAAGCGGTGCAATCTTCAAGAGGGCAAGGCATGATGGGCTGGACCGAATTGCCGTATAATCAAGAAGAAACGGTGAATGATATCATACAAACGGCAAAGAGCATACGCAAAAAATTTGATTATTTCGTGGTTTTGGGTATTGGCGGCTCCGCTCTCGGACCTATGGCCGTTTTTCAAGCATTGTGCCATTTAAGGCATAATGAGTTACCAAAGTCCAAAAGACGGGCGCCCAAATTCTATGTTGAGGACAATGTCGACCCCGAAAGAATGAGTTCGCTTTTGGATGTCGTCAAGCTTGAAAAAACCATGTTTAATGTAATAACCAAAAGCGGCTCCACTTCCGAAACGATGAGTCAATTTCTTATAATAATGGATTTGTTGAAGAAAAAATTTGGAAGCGACGCCAAAAACCACATTATAGCCACTACTTCCGAAAACAAGGGCAACTTGATAAAAATAGCCCGCGCCGAAGGGCTTAAGACATTTTATATTCCCGACGGAGTGGGGGGAAGATTCAGCGAGCTGAGTCCTGTGGGGCTTTTGCCAGCCGCCGTACTCGGCATAAACATTAAACAGCTTCTCAGAGGCGCCGCGTTAATGGATAGAAAATGCAAAATAAAAGACTATAGAAAGAATCCCGCACTTATGGCGGCGGTATTGCAATACATCGCCATGAAGAAAGGCAAGAATATAAGTGTTATGATGCCTTATGCGGACAGCCTTAAGCTCATGGCTGATTGGTATTGTCAGCTTTGGGGGGAGAGCCTGGGGAAAGCTGCGGATTTGCAGGGCAATAAGGTTTATGTTGGGCAAACGCCCGTAAAAGCTTTAGGCGTTACCGATCAGCACAGCCAAGTTCAATTGTATACCGAAGGTCCTTTTGACAAGGTCATTACTCTTATCGGCGTGGATAAATACCGCAAAGAGGTAACAATAGCGGAAGGCTGCCAAGAGTTTCCCGATGTCAATTTCCTTTGCGGACATACTTTGAATGAATTGATGAATGCCGAAATGCTTGCCACCGAATACGCTTTGACAAAAAATCAAAGACTCAATTCAATTATTATGCTGCCCGAAGTCAACGCTTTTACGATAGGGCAGCTGCTTATGTTCTTTATGATGCAAACGGCTTATGTGGGCGCCATGCTTAATATCGACACCTTTAATCAACCCGGCGTGGAAGAAGGCAAAAACGCCACATACGCTTTATTGGGGCGCAAAGGCTACGAGCAAAAAGCTCAAGAATTAAATTCAAAAAAGCCTAAAAGCTCTAAATATATCATTTAATCGTAAAAGATATTTTGTTTTTAATTTTTGTTGATGATTAAATCCGCTGTCATTGGCATGCGGATTTAGTCATATTTTGATATAAAAAAAACTTAATGAATATCCGCTTTTTCTTTTGCTAAAATGGTTAAACGAAAGGCGAATATCATATGGAAATTTATATTGAATACATATTCTTGGACAATTTTGCGGTTAACATGTTTTTGTTATATCTTTCCTTAATTCTGCTCAAAAAAAAGGCTTCTTTTGCGGCGGTTTTTTGTTCGGGAACATTGGGCGCCGTTTTTTCGGCGCTGTATCCGTTTTTAGGTAAATATAATTACATAGTAAAAGCGCTGTTGGCTCCCGTTATGGTTTTTATATTGAGAAAATATAATAGGTTTTCGGATTTTTTTTCCATTCTTGTAACATTTTATATTTTGTCTTTTACGCTTGCGGGCGCCGTTTTAATGATAAGCGCGTTTTCTGATATCGATTTGACAAAATATCATAAAAAGATACAGCTTTTTCCTTTTTGCATAAGCTTGTCCGCTATGATGGTTTTGCTTTTGTGCAATTATATCGCAGCACAATTGTATAAACGCAAAAGAATACAAACGCTGATTTATCCCGTAAAAATTCAATTGAGTGAAGATAGTTTTATTGAAACGCATGCTTTTTATGACAGTGGCAACCATCTTGCCGACCCCGCAAACGGTCAGCCCATGGTTATTATTTCCAAAAGAATTTTTAATAAAATGGCATGCCAACCTTGCGGAGACGTAATAATAAAATCGGTGGCAGGTTATAAAAATATACCCACCGCGAATATAATATTTTGGATATATTTTAATAATGGCAAGAATAAAATGTATAAAGCTCGAGCGGGCATAATCGACGATATCAATGAAGAATATGATCTAATATTGCATACGGAAATGATAGGAGAGTAGCATGAAGGATTTTTTTTACGGCATTTTTATCAAAATTAAGTGTTTCTTTACTAAAATAAGGCTGGGCATTCGAAAACCGTTCAAGAAAAAAGATGCCGCCGGAGAAATCAATTATATTGTGGCGCTGCCCATACCTTTGTCCAGCGAAGAAGAAAAAGAAGCCATACAACAGCTGATAAAAGGGGAGGAAAAGGCCAGGAATCTGCTTATCGAACACAATTTAAGGCTGGTCGTTTATATAGCAAAAAGATTTAATAATACCGGCATAGACATCGAAGAGCTTATTTCCGTAGGCACGGTAGGCTTGATAAAAGCCGTAAAATCCTATAATTCCGAAAAAAAGATTAAGCTTGCCACCTATGCGTCAAGGTGTATAGAAAATGAAATTCTTATGTACTTAAGAAGAGTTGTACGCTCTAAAGGGGAGATAAGCCTTGACGAGCCCTTAAATGTGGATTGGGAAGGGAATAAATTGCTGCTCAGCGATATACTCGGCACCGACGCCGACAGTGTGTATAAAGAAATGGAGGCGGAAGTGGAAAAGGGAATATTGAAAGAGCTTTACAATAAGCTTGACGACAGAGAAAAAATGATAGTGGGGCTGCGTTACGGACTGTACGGCAAAGAAGAAAAAACGCAAAAGGAAATAGCCGATATGATGAATATATCCCAATCATACATAAGCCGTTTGGAAAAAAAGATTTTGGAAAAACTAAAAAAGGATTTTCAAAAATGTGAATGAAAACGGCGGCAAAGGGCCGCCGCTTTTTATAAAAATCAATTGTTAATGTTTATCAAAACGCTTTTCTCAAATGAGCTATGGCGCTTTTTTCCAATCTGCTCACTTGAGCTTGGGAAATATTCAGCGCTTTGGATATTTCCATTTGTGTTTTTCCTTTGAAATAACGCATGATTATTATTTCTTTTTCTTTGGGAGGCAATTTTTTGATTTCATCTTTAAGCGTGAGATTGTCAAGCAAATCGTCTTCTCCTTCGTCGCTGCTCAATTGGTCGACTACAAGAATGGAGTCTTCTCCGTCGGAATATACCGATTCGTAAATTGAAATAGGTTCGGCAATAGCGTCAAGAGCGCATACCACATCTTTATAAGGTACATCGATTTCTTGAGCAATTTCCATTAATGACGCTTCGCGCGCCTTGGCGGTTTCTATTTTGTCCCTTGCCTGCATGGCGCGATAGGCGATGTCCCTTAAGCTTCTGCCTACTTTCAAAGCCGTGCTGTCCCTTATAAATCTTCTGATTTCGCCAAGTATCATAGGTACGGCATAGGTGGAGAATTTTACATTCATTGTGATATCAAAATTATCCAAAGCTTTTATTAAGCCCAGCATTCCCACTTGAAACAAATCGTCGGCAATATCCTTGTCAATCTTAAATCTTTGCACCATGCTCAAGACCAAACGAATGTTGCCCATAAGAAATTCTTCCCTTAAATGCGTTTCCCCGTTCTTTATCCGTCTTATCAGCTCCTCTGTTTGTTTTGCATTCAGTTTGGGCAGCTGGGAGGTAGATATACCGCTTATGACCACTTTGTTTGACATACTTAGTTTGTCCTCCTATGTATAACAAAGAGGCTCTATAAGTATTTTCAACAAACAAACATTTATACGCTTTAGCGATAACGTTTAAGAAATAAAAATCAAAATCGCAAGGAAATTTAGAAGAAAAAAATAATTATTTGACTATTAATGAACCGTCTTGAACGGCGCCGCAGAGATTTACCAAAATCACATCATCGCCGATTTTTATTACATTTTTCCATGGAATAAATATATTTTCACATCCGCTGATATTCTTAAGCAGTTTTCTTTCCCCGGGCACAACGATGCCCACCACTCTGCCCGAACAGGCAAAAGCCATATCTATGACGCGTCCGAGGCGCTTGCCGTCGGCTATGTTAATTACTTCCCGCTCTCTTAATTCACAAAATGTAAAATCTATGCAGCCGTCCATCACAAAAACCTATAATTTATTCTATTCAAGCCTATATAGCGTTATACTTGTTTTGATAATGGCTCATCATTAATATGCCTGCTTTACTTTATGATTTGATTAAAGTATAATATAAGCAATTGAGGTGTTATTATGAAATGCGTATATTGCGGCGGGATTGACAGCAAGGTTATCGATTCCCGTCTCAGCGAAGACGGCTACACCGTAAGACGGCGAAGAGAATGTATCAGCTGCGGCAAAAGATTCACCACATACGAAAAGGTGGAATCTACACCTGTGCTTGTCATAAAGAATAACGGCAACAGGCAGATATTCGACCCGTCGAAAATTAAGAACGGTCTGCTTAAAGCTTGCGAAAAAAGACCCGTGCCCGCAAGCGTCATAGATAAGATAGTAAACGATATCGAAAAAACCGTAAATAATTCTTTGGTTCAGGAAATCACCTCAAAAAAAATCGGCGAAATGGTTATGGCGGCGTTAAAAGAAGTGGACGATGTCGCTTATGTCAGATTTGCTTCCGTTCACAGAGAATTTAAGGACATAAACACCTTCCTTGAAGAAATAAATTCCATTCTTAAGGGCAAAAATCTCAATTAATACTTATTAAAACTGGATATTGTTTTTGGCGATGGCGTTTCTTAATTTAAGCAGCGCCTTTTTTTCTATTCTGGATATGTAAGAGCGGGATATGCCCAATTTATCGGCGACATATTGCTGGGTACGCGGGTATTTGTCTTTTAAGCCGAAACGGTAAACAAGTATGGCGTATTCTCTTTCGTTTAGATATTTTCGCATTAAATCGCTTATGCTTTTCTTTAATATTTCGCCGTCAATTTTTTTGTAAACCGAATCTTCTTCCACATATAATAAATCCAGCAGCGACATTTCATTGCCGTCTTTATCGGTGCCGATATTTTCAAAAATAGAGATATCCTTGCAATATTTTTTATATGAGCGCATGGTCATCAGAATTTCGTTTTCTATGCAGCGCGAAGCGTATGTGGCAAGCTGAGAGCCTTTGCTTTTGTCATAAGAGTTTATGGCTTTAATCAGCCCAAGCGTTCCTATGCTTATCAATTCATCGTTGTCGGGGTAATTGACATATTTTTTGGCGATAAATACTACCAACCGCAAATTGTGCTTTATCAAAATGTTTCTTGCTTCAAGGTCGCCGTTCTCTTTGAATTTGGTAAGATATTCCTCTTCCTTCTCGGGGGATAGGGGATGGGGAAAAGAGTTATTGCTTTCAAAACGCGACGTCAGCAATAACAAGTTGCTGAGCAGCGTGAAAAAACCTTCTAAGACCATGCTTGCGACACCTCCTAAATAATATATGACGAATAATGGGTAAAGTTGAGGAAATATAAGATAAGAAAATGAATATATTGGCAACAAAGCGTTAAGGCGTAAAAAAAGAAACTACCGAAAAAGTAGTTTCTTTTTTTGAGTTAGTCTGTAAGCCGAGTTCTGTCTTGGATGGTCATCTGTCTAGGCGCATCGTTGCCGATACGCTCAAGCGATATCTTAGAATCCGACGGGCCGTCGTTAATGATTCCGTATCTTGCATCAAGTGGGGTTTACACAGCCAATTTCGTCGCCGAATTGCTGGTGCGCTCTTACCGCACCTTTCCACCCTTACAAAGCCTTTAGGGCTTTGCGGTTTGTTTCTGTTGCACTATCCTTAAAGTCGCCTTCAGTGGGCGTTACCCACCACCATTGCCCTGCGATGCTCGGACTTTCCTCATCTTTCGATGCGACCACCCGACTAACTCGATAAAATAATAGCATACTATATGTCGTTATGCAAGCGGTATGTGTTTGTTTAAGTCAAATCATTGTGGTAATAATATGCAAAGGAGTTTTTTATGATATATACGATCATTATTGCCGCCAACATCATAATTTTGTTGATTATAGCCTATATTTCATCCATAAAAAAACCCGAAATCAAACAATTAATAAAGCTTGGCGACGATGATTTTGTTAAGGCCATTTTACCTTTCGCAAGACAAATGAGAGTTACGGAATACGGAAGAGGATATAACATATCTTCTTTGTATCCCGTTATTTATAGAGCTTATAAGCAAACCGAAAAAAAGGCCCGCACCAATGTGGCGCTTTTTGAGCATGAAAAATGGTTATATCAAAATTTATACCTTCTCAAAAGATTTATATATTCTCACAAGAGGACGGGTTTCAAGAATTTGCCCCACATAAACGGCGAAGTCAGGATAATATCGCTGGCAAGGTTTATTGTCAACAATTCTTTGTCATGCCTGGATGAGAAAAGAGTGCAGCTTGCCATGAAAATGATACAGAATGAGGTATCTTTGTGCTTTGAAGAAATAACCTCTTTTAACGACGCCTTATGCTACGCCATCATAGAACAAATATATATACTCGCGCAAAGAATATTATTTCACAATAAATGCAAAGCCCTTGCCCAAAGCGGATATATCAGCCGCAAAAGAATGGCAAGCGACATATATAATTACTATTTGCTCAAAAATGAAAAAGTAAAGAAGCAGACAACGGAATTGCTCGATAAAATAGGCATACAGCCCCGCTCCATAGTTTTTAATTACAATATATCTTTGACGGAAAGCACTAAAATGGCTGAAAGCCTGTTTGTTTCGTTAATGAACGCAGGACAGTTTATGCCCAGAGAAAGGGCTCTTGATTTTCATAACGCCGACGCCATATTGAAAGAGGACGAAGGCTATAAAAATATGAATTTGGAAACAAAGTTGTCATATTTTAAGGTAATTGAAAGGATAAGCGACAAAATCAATATAAGCGAGGTACTTACCGCAAAAAAGCTTTTGGAAGTGGCAAGCGCCAACAACATGGACATAGGCACCGTGCTTTATGATTACGCGGCTTGTTTGCAAAAAGCGGTCAAGTCAGGAGAAACATTCAGGATAAAATGCAGGGATACCTTAAGAGTGGATAAATGGTATATACTTAGCTTAACGGCGCTTACCGTTGTCTTAACTTTGGGCGTATGGCTGTGGCTTAACAGCCTTGCTGCGGCGCTTATATCAATCATACCGATTTTTCTTATATCCGAATATTTGCTGAACAATGTCATAAATTCATATATTCCGCAAAGGACGCTGCCCCAAATGAATTATCAAAAGATTCCAAACGAATACAACACTATGGTGGTGGTGTCTGAATTTATTTCCAGCCGAGAGCAGGCGCAAGAAGCCATAAATCATCTTATTGAGCTGAGAGAAAGCAATGTCGACGAAAATATACAGTTCGCTTTGCTTGTCGATTTCAAAAAGAGCGATACCGAAATTCATGAAGACGACGAAGAATTGATTGCGGAATTTTCAGCTTTGAAAAACCATGAAAACTGCAATGTATTTTTGCGAAAAAGGACTTTTGACGGCAAAAAATATTCGGGGCATGAAAGAAAGAGAGGGGCGATTATGGCGCTTAACCGTTATTTAATCAGCGGTAAAGACGATGAATTCGCCTTCATACTTAATAAAGAACATAAAAAACCCGTTTTTATCATGACCTTGGATTCGGATAATACCGTTATTACGGGAACAATAAAAGACATGATAAATATTATTACGCATCCGTACAACGCAAAGTATGATTTAATAAACGCCCATAGCAGATACAATCTTTTTTCCGTCAATACTCGATTTGCCAAAAGGTTTTTATCGCTTGCGGGAGTAAACGCCTATCCTATGTATTCGGGGTTTTATTATAATTTGCTGGGCAAGGATATTTTTTGCGGCAAAGGCATTTACAGGCTTAAAGCTTTTCATAATAAATTAGAAGGCATTTTTCCTTCAAAAAAGATTTTGTCCCACGATATCCTTGAGGGAGCCATACTCAGTACGGGCAGCGGAGCCACGATTTTTGAAGACGCGCCTTCAAGCTTTCTTGCCGAAAGAGAGCGACGCAAAAGGTGGATACGGGGCGACATACAGTTATTGCCGTTTATGTTCAGCAAATGGAAAAACGACCAAAAGCAGGTATATCGCTCAAAAATGAGTTGTTTTTATAAACATTTGATATTGAAAAACGCTTTAAGCTCGCTCAGAGAGACCTTTATTCTGGCGTTGGCGCTGCTGGCTTTGATAGCGAATCCCGCTTTATGGCCGCTGGTGGGGGCAATAATAATAGCTCCGTATGTCATTAATCAATTCGCCATATTGCAGGGGCTTAAAGACAATTTACGCATGCGGTATATAGGGCAAAAATCTTTGGAAAACTTGAAAAATTTAATTGAAGATGTGTTTATGCTGCCTTATTATGCCCTTGGCAATTTAGCGCTGTTTGTCGGCACCGCATATAAGATGGCCACAAAAGGCAATCTTTTGGAATGGAAGACTTATTATCATCAGCAAAAGCAAAGGGATTTTTCGGCATATGTAAGAGAATTTACTTATACAATTGTTTTTGTTGCGTTATTTGGGTTGATATTAATGCTGATAGGCGTTGACCCGCTTTATTTTTTCATTTACGGATTGGCGTCTTATGTTTATCAATTATCGCTGTTTTATAAAGGCAAGCCCTTTGACGAATACAAATACACTGAAGCAGAAAAAAATAAATTGCGATTATATGCCGAAAAAACATATAAATATTTTCAGCTCATGAACATGCCGTCGGGCATAATAGGCGACAATTTTCAAATTAAACCGTATAAGGGACAAGCCTTAAGCACTTCTCCCACCAATATCGGATTTACTTTTATCGCGGATATAGCGGCTTATTATCTTGGCTTTATTGATAAGGATACGGTATTGAAAAATATAAAAAATCGTTTGCAGAGCGTAAACATCATGCCCAAATGGCATGGAAACCTGTATAACTGGTACGCAATCGATACCTTTCAGCCCCGTAACAGATTTGTATCCAGCGTGGACAGCGGAAATCTTTTGGCTTGTTTGTTAATTACAAAATCTTTTCTTAAGCGATTGGGAGACAAAAGCGGACATGAGCTTGCCTGTAAATTGATAGATAATACCGATTTGGAAGCTTTATATGATTATTCCAAAGGGCAATTCTATATCGGATACGATGAAAACGCCAGAGAGTTCACGGGGCATTATGACCTATTGGAATCCGAATCAAGACTAATGGGCTTGATATTCATTGCCCAAACCAGCAGAGTGGAGCACTGGAGAAAACTGCAAAGAGATTATACGCCGCTGTACGGCAATACCTTATTGTCTTGGAGCGGCACCATGTTTGAATACCTTTTGAGCGACCATTTTATCAGACCGCCTAAATTCTCTTTATTGTATACAAGCTCAAAAAACGCCGCGCTGCTGCAATCGAACACCCGCTTCAAAGGTATTTGGGGCGTCAGCGAAAGCGGATATTACGCTTTTGACGAAGAATTGCGGTATCAGTATTACGCGTTCGGATTGAATAAGCTTTCCTTAAAAAATGATTTGGATAAAGGCTTGGTGTCGCCATACAGCTCAGCGCTTGCTTTGAGATATCTAAAAAAGGAAGCCTTGCTCAATTTGCACAGAATAGACAAAATGGGCGCTTTGGGCGATTACGGCTTTTATGAAGCCATTGATTGCGACGGGCGAATTAGAATAATAAGGTCGCATATGACCCACCACCAAGGTATGATTTTGATGGCAATAGCGAATGCCTTGGAAAACGATATTTTTTGCGAGCTGATAGAAGACAATCCTTGCATCAGAGGAGCCATGAAGCTCTTAAATGAGTTAAAAAGCGAATTTTCTTACGGCATAAAGAAAGTTAATGATAATTTCAGAAAATTGCAGCAGCATAAAGAATATTTTGAAAACATTACGAAAATCGAGTATAACGGCAAAGCCGCCATTTTGATTAATGGCACAATGAGCGTTTGCGTGGATACGCTGGGCAATAATTTTATCAAATATAACGATATTTATGTCAACGCTTACAGAAGGGCGTACGATCGGCCCAATGGCGGATATTTTTATTTAATCGACAATGAAAACAATCTTTACAGCCCTTCGTATTATCCATTATGCAGAGATATAAACGATTATAACGTTACATTTTCGGATGTTGAAATTACCATGCAGAATTTGAAATGGGGAATTAAAGAAGATATTTGCATGGCTGACGGATTAAACGCCGAAGTAAGAAGATTAAGTGTCAAGAATGAAAGCCTTAACGATTTCAAAGTGGGATATTATATGGATATAGCTTTGAGCTCATATGATTCCTTTAACGCGCACCCCGTTTTTAACAATATGTTCGTGGAAAGCATGTATGACGAAGAATATAAAACCATAATCATGCATAAAAGGTCAATGAAAAAAGACGGAGACATTTATGCGGGGTTTGTGATAAGAGGTTTGACCGATATTAAAGTTGAAACTAACAGGTTTAATTTGCTGGGAAGAAACGGCAGCGAAAAAAAACCTGTCTTTTTTACCAATGAAAACATGGCGACCGAGTATCCGTCTTTGGGGGATGTGCTGGAACCCGCGGTCGGGTTTATCGGAACATTCGCGACCGAAGAAAGGGAATGTCAATTAATAACGATAATAGCTCACAGCTTAGAGGAATTATATTCCGCGATAAGAATGCTGCCCGACGATTTTTACAGCTTCGCCAAAGAATCGTCAAGGACAAAGCTGCCTTGTCCGCTTCTGACAAATAAACTGTTAGGACAACTGCTGTATATTCCTTACAGCAATAAAACTTTGCTATATGTGTGGAAAAATCGATTGCAAAAACAATTTTATGAAATTACCAATCTTAAAAAATCTATACTTTATTTATATGACGATACGAAGAATCAGTATTTTGTGGAATTATTAAACGCTATAAGGGCATGGAAGAAGGCGGGGATTGATATACGGCTAATTGTGTATTATTCGGAAAACTTTAAGGAAACGCAAAAAAACCATATTGCCGAACAGCTGAAAAAGAATTATATCGCCGATTATATTTTAGTGGAAAAGAATAAGGGCCTAGCATTTCTTTTTGAGTTCGCTTATATCGTATTGGACGCCGAATTAAACTGTAATGAAATTAAACCATTGAATAATATTTTAAGAAATATTGAAGTACAAGGCTTAGAGTCCGCTTACAAAATCGACGACGAAGAAAATTGCCATATAAGCAGTTTGCTGAGCGGCAGCGGATTTTATTGCGACGAGGGCTATATTCTCAGCGAAAAACCGTATCTTCCATACAGCAACGTTATTTGCGATAAAAACGGCGGCATGGTTATTACCGAAAACGGCGGAGGATTCTTTTATTTTGACAATTCCAGAGAATATAAGACTTCAAGATTTGATTTTGACCCCGTAAAAGACGAACCCTTTGAATATGTGCTCATTAAAGATAATATGAATTATTATCGCATTAACGGCGGAAGCGGCCAAAACCATAAGACTATATACAAAAAAGGAATATTGAGCCATTATTGCCGTTTGGACAATTACAGCTGCTGCGTAAGCAATTATATTATCTATGAGGGAAGGGCCAAGATGTGCGAAATAACAATTAACACGCACGGCGAAACTTTGGTTGACAGCGAATTGATTTATACATTTTATCCCGCTTTGAAATGGAAAATCAACAGAGATTTTATAGCCATAGATAGCGGAGACGACATAATTTCCATTTATAATCTGTATAACAATCAAGCTTGTCATATAAAAGTCTTGTATGATAACGGCGGAGCGGTCAGCTTGGATGATTTTCACAATGAAGAAACGCCTTATTTTAATATTCAGCTTAATAAATTCCCTTGCAGAATCTATATCGCGGTGTCAAAAGACATAGTGCTTCTTAATTCATTAACCGCGGAAGAAATAATTAAGGCAAAAGATGAAAGTATTGCTAAGTTTGAAAATATAGACAATATCAAAATCAAAAGTCCCGTTAAAAGCTTGAATTATCTGGGCAACGCTTTGCTTTATCAGGTCTATAGCAGCAGAATATGCGGAAAATGCGGTTATTATCAAACGGGAGGAGCGACAGGGTTTAGGGATCAGTTGCAGGACAGTTTGGCATTTTTGCACGCAAAGCCTGAAATAACCAAACATCAAATACTCTATTCGGCCGCCCATCAATATGAAGAAGGGGATGTGATGCATTGGTGGCATCATCCGAAATTCGGCATAAGAACAAGAATATCTGACGATAAGCTTTATTTGCCGTACGCGGTAAGCATATATGTGGAGTATACCGGAGATTATGCTTTGCTGGACACCGAAATTGAATATCTTAAATCTCCGGTATTGAATGAAAATGAAGAATCCCGACTGGAAGACCCTCCCCATACCGATTATAAAGACAGCATACGCAATCATTGCATCAGGGCAATAAAAAGCAGTTTGCGTTTTGGCGAACATAATTTATTGCTGTTGGGCGGAGGCGATTGGAATGACGGACTTGACCATGCGGGCATTGAAGGCAAAGGCGAAAGCGTGGCTTTGTCCATGTTTTGTTATGATGTTATTATGAGGTTTTTGCCCCATTGCGACGATGAGACAAAGAGCTTTTTCCGACAGGTGGCGGATAAGCTGAAAGATAACATTAACCGTTATTGTTATGAAGACGGCCAATATAAGCGGCTATATACCGATGACGGCAAATGGCTGGGAGCCAAAAGCTCTCCGCAATATACCATAGATCTTGTGGCTCAAAGCTTTTCGGTATTATACGGAATCGCCGATGAGGATAAAGCAAAAAGCGCCCTTAACGCCGCAAGCGCGCTTGTGGACGACAATACGGGCATCATAAAATTGCTTTCGCCGCCTTTGACCAAAGAAAATTATTTGGGTTATATTTCGTCGTATCCACAGGGAATACGAGAAAACGGCGGACAATACACTCATGCCGCTATGTGGTATATAATGGCGTTAATCAAAATGGGCATGACGGAAAGAGCGTTTGAGCTTTTTCAAATGATTAATCCCGTGGAAAAGTGTCGTTTGAAGGAAAATAATGCCGCTTATAAAGGCGAACCGTTTGTGCTTTCGGGAGACGTGTATTCCAATATTGACAATAAAGGCAGAATGGGGTGGAGCTGGTACACGGGAAGCGCGGCTTGGGCTTACAGGCTGATAGTTGAGGAGTTTTACGGTTTGAAAAAGAAGAACAACAGATTAATAATTCAACCGTCTTTGCCAAAGAAACTGTTGGGCTCCGAACTTGTTTACCGATACATGCAATCGGAATATGTGATAGATTATGTGGAGGGAAAGGAAAACAAGATTTTGCTTGACGGCGTGCCCGTCGGCGAGGAAGGCATAATATTGCAGGATAAAAAACGCTCAAAGATTACGGTCTATTGCGTGGTAAATAATTAAAAGAACCGGCAAAAAGCCTAAAGCATTGAATTCAATTATGATTGACAAAAAAAGGATTAAAAGGTATTATATTAAATATGGACTTGTTTGAATTAAATCGCCAAAAAAACGCGCCTTTAGCCGAACGAATGAGAAGTTCTTCTTTGGACGATTTTATTGGACAAAGCCATATAGTGGGGAAAGGCAGTTTGCTCAGAAGAGCAATACTGGCGGACAGATTGGGCAGCTGCATATTCTATGGTCCCACAGGCAGCGGGAAAACCACTCTCGCCAATGTTATCGCCAATACAACCAATTCTAATTATGTGTATTTGAACGCCGTTTCCAGCGGCGTTGCCGACGCAAAGAAAGTAATTGAAGAAGCCAAGCATAATCTTGCTTTGTATGGGAAAAAAACTTATCTTTTGCTTGACGAATGCCACAGATGGAACAAGGCGCAATCCGACTGCATGCTTTCGGCGATAGAAAAAGGAGAAATTATATTTATCGGCAGCACCACCGAAAATCCGTATGTAAATATGACTAAAGCGATAGTCAGCAGGTGCAGGGTTTTTGAATTTAAGCCCCTTACCGATGAAGAAGTAAAAATAGGCGTATTGCGAGCCATAAAGGATAAACAAAACGGTCTTGGGAATTACGACCTTTTTATTGAAGATGAAGCCATTGACCATTTAATATATGCTTCTCATGGAGATTTAAGGGTGGCGCTGAACGGATTGGAGCTTGCGGTATTGACCACAGAGCCCCAAAGCGACGGCAAAATATACATAACAAAAGATATTATGGCGCAATCCACGCAAAAGCCGCCGTTGTCGATAGACGAAAGCGCATATTACGATATGCTGAGCGCTTTTTGCAAGAGTTTGAGAGGAAGCGACGCGGACGCCGCTTTATACTACTCGTTGAGACTCATTAACGCGGGGTGCGACCCCTTGTTAATCGCCAGAAGGCTGGTGGTTCATTCCGCCGAGGATGTGGGCCTAGCCGACCCTCAAGCTCTTGTAGTCGCTACAAGCGCGCTTACGGCTTTTGAAAAATTGGGGCTTCCCGAAGGCAAAATTCCGCTTTGCGAGGCCATAATTTATGTTTGCAACGCGCCCAAATCAAACAGCGTGGTCAGAGCGCTGTATGCCGCCGATGAAGCGACAATGCAAGCGCATGACGACATACCTTATTATTTAAGGAGCGCCCAATACAAGACCGAGAAGGTTACAGGTTATAAATATCCCCATGACTTCGGCGGTTATGTACAGCAGCAATATTTGCCTGACAGCATTAAGGACAGTATATTCTACATTCCTTCGTCAAACGGCATGGAAAAAAATATTGAAATAAAAAAATTAAAAAAGGAGAGTTGATTATGTTAGAGAGAATCAAAGGCACAAAAACCGAACAAAATTTGCGCGACGCTTATTCAGGAGAGAGCCAAGCTCGCAACAAGTATGATTATTATGCTTCAGTCGCCAAAAAGGAAGGGTATCAACAAATTGCCGCTTTCTTTGAAGATACGGCAAAGAATGAAAAAGAACACGCGAAAATTTGGTACAAATTACTGGGCGGCATAGGCGATACCATGACAAACCTTGTGGACGCCGCGGCCGGCGAGAGGTATGAGTGGACCACGATGTACGCGAACTTTGCCAAGGAAGCAAGGGAAGAGGGTTTTGAACACATAGCCAAATTGTTTGAAGGCGTGGCGGAGATTGAAAAAAATCATGAGCAGCGCTATAATGATTTGCTTGAAAACATCAAGACGGGTAAAGTATTCGTCAAAGAAACCGAAGTGGTATGGGAGTGCAGAAACTGCGGCAACAGAGTTTACGCCAAAGAAGCTCCCGAAATTTGCGATGTGTGCGCTCATCCCAAAGCGTATTTTGAAGTGCACTTAAAGAATTATTAATTATTGTATTGCGCAATAGCGTTGTTGTTGACCAAGACCTTCTCGATAAGGACAGGTCACTATTCTAAGAATAAAAGTAAAGGGCATAATGATTGAAATATCAAATTTAACCAAAATATATAAAAGCAGCAACATTAAAGCGGTGGATAATCTGTCGCTGACCGTAAACGCGGGAGAGATATACGGATTTTTGGGGCCTAACGGCGCGGGGAAATCCACCACCATAAAGTGTTTGACGGGTATTTTACCTTTCACTGAAGGTCATATAAAAATATGCGGCATTGACATTAAAGAAGAGCCCGTAAAGGCAAAGATGAATATAGGCTATGTGCCCGACGAACATATTATCTACGAAGGTTTGACGGGGTTTGAATACATGACCTTTATTGCCGATGTATTCAATGTTCCCCACAAAGAAAGAAAAGAAAGAATAGAAAAGTATTCAAAGCTGTTTGAAATGGAGGGCAAGCTTAACAATAAGATATCTTCTTATTCACACGGCATGAAACAAAAAGTAAGTTTGATTTCGGCGCTTGTGCATCAGCCTAAAGTATGGGTGCTTGACGAGCCGATGTCCGGCCTTGACCCCGTCGCGTCCTACAATCTCAAACAGCTTATGGCCGAACATACCAAGCAAGGAAATGTGGTGTTCTTTTCTTCGCATGTGCTGGAAGTGGTGCAGAAGGTTTGCACTAAAGTCGCGATAATCGATAAAGGCAAGCTTATCGCCGTTTGCGGTATGGAAGAGCTTAAAAAGAAAAGAGAGGATATGAGCCTTGAGGAGCTTTTCCTTTCTCTCACCAAGAATACAGAGGCTGCCCATGACAACATTTAAGCAGTTTAAGACGGTATTTTTTACTATATTCAAAAACAATTTTAAGAGGCAAAAGGGTTTCGGCGAAAAGAAATCCCAAAAAATCGCTTCTCTTATTTTAATTGCATTCGGTATCTTGGTCATTATGAGCTATTTCGTGTTTTTTACCATAATTATCACAAGATCGTTGATACAACATGGAATGCATGAAAAGCTGCTTTATTTGTTTATAGGATTTTCGCAGTTTATTGTTTTGTTTTTCGGCGCCTTTGCGGTAATGAGCTATTTATATTTTTCAAAAGACAATCAATTGCTTTCTTCTCTGCCTGTCAGCTCCCGCGCCTTATTCCTCGCCAAATTCGCCATGGCGTATGTGTCCGAAATTATAATAGGAGCCCTTGCCGTTATACCCACCGTAACAACTTACGGAATAGTCTGCATTGTCAGCGGAATAAAACTCAACGCCGCTTTTTTTATTCTGGAAATATTAGGCATTTTTATATTCCCGATTGCGCCGCTTTTATTGATAACTTTAATATCGCTGCCTCTTATGTATGTTGTGGCGTTTTTCAGACAAAGAGCGGTCAGCAACGCAATTGCGACAGCCTTGATTATCGTGCTCATCATGTCGATCTATTTTGGTTTAATCGGATCGTTCGCGGACATGAGTCAAGAAATGGAAAACGGCATTATCGATATTTCACGGCAATTTAGCGGCGTGTTAAACGGAGCTTATTACGCTACCATATTTAATAAGCCTTATATTGACGCCATGCTGGGCAAAAAAATCGCCTTGAATTTGGTTATTTATCTTGTCGGAATTACAATATTAATGGCAATAAACATCATTTTATCCTCATTCTTCTACAAAAGGGGTATTTCGGTAATAATTGAGGGCGAAGGCAAAACAGCCCGAAGAAAAGTTAACAAAGAGCTTGTGTATACTTCTTCGGGATTAAAATATTCTTTAATCAAAAAAGAAATAAAAACGCTTGTCAATACCCCCATGATGCTTGTAAATTCCTTAATGGGCGTTATACTTGGACCGATATTGATTATCTTTACCGCAAAAACGGGCGCTTACATTATGGGCGATACGGACCCAAGAGGATATCTTTACAGCATCGGATTTATTTCGTATATCGTTTCCGTAATGGTAGGCGCTTCCAATCAATTGGCCATGGTTGGCATATCCAGAGAAGGCCAATCGCTTTTTTCATTAAAAGCTCTGCCTCTTTCTCCAAGAATGCTGGTAAAAATAAAGCTGTTGTTGGCCACCTCATTAAATGTCATCACAATATTTATCGTTTCGATAGTATATGTTGCTTTTGTGCCCGGACATAATGTTTTGGCGGCCTTAGGTATTGTAGTGGTAACCTTGAGCTGTGGCTTTGGGGTGAATTGTATGGGTATTTACAATGACTTGAAAAATCCCAATTTGACTTGGCACAATCCCACGGAATTGAATCGAAACAACAAAAAAGCCTTAAAATCCGCTTTGACAATTATTGGCATAGGGCTATTTTATCTTATCGCAGGCTCTGCTTTAGGCTTTCAAAAAGCTATCAGCGTTGTTTGGTCATACGCCTTATTTTTTGGCATAACATTACTAGTCAATACCATTACCATTGTTGTTTGCTACAAAAAGCTTTTTGACAATGTGGAAGAATTGTGGGAAAAAATAGAAGGTTGACATATGAGAAAAATGGCGCTTGATATCGGAGACGTGAGAATCGGAATAGCCACAAGCGATCCAATGGGGATTATCGCGGGAGGATATGAAACTTTTATCAGAACAAAAAACATTGATAAAGATATGGAATATTTGTCCATACTTATAAAAGAAAAGCAATGCGATACCGTGGTGGTGGGTTTGCCGCTTAATATGGACGGCAGCGAAGGCGACAGGGCGCGAATTATTCGCGAATTCGCTGAAAAGCTAAAAAATTACACCGACGCGGATATCGTCTATCATGACGAAAGACTTTCCACCGTTTCGGCGGAAAAAACGCTGATAGAAAGCGGAATGCGAAGGGAAAAAAGAAAAAAAGTAATTGACAAGGTTGCCGCCACAATAATATTGCAAGGTTACCTTGACAAAATAAATATGAGGAGAAAAAACCACAATGACTGATTTAAATGAAAAAGATTTGGAATTTGATAACGAAGACGAAATCGTTACCTTAACTGATGACGAGGGCGCGGAAAGGGATTTCTTTGTGCTTGCGGAGCTGGATTATAAAGACAAATGGTATATCTATCTCGAACCCGTTGAACCGTCTGAAGACTTTGAAGAGGGAGAAATAATTATTTTTGAGCTCGGAGAAAATGAAGAGGGCGAAGAGATATTTATTCCCATTGAAGACGAAAAGCTGCTAAATGAGGTATTTGAACACTTTCTCAAAGAAATGGAGCTTGACGACGCGGAATAATTAATAGCATCCGCTTCATACGCCGATTTCCCGTTACATTTAAGAATTCTTAAAAAACCGAATTACTTTGCGTTTTTCGGTTTTTTTGTGTGAAATTTATTTGCGCGGTTTGACATTTCTTTAATATATAAACTTATATTTATTATTGCATTTATCTAATGTTTATTGTATACTTTATTGTAAGTTAATATTTGTTGAGAGCAACTTGGACAAGGAGACAGCCTTTATGAATTTCCGTTTTAAGACTTTGTGCGTATTGGTGGCGATTATGGTTTTGTTGTCGCTTTTCCTTGTAACGGCCTGCAAAGACGATAACCGTACCTATACCGTAACTTTTATAGTGGACGGAGAGATTCATGAAACAATTGAAGTCAAATCGGGAATGGGGCTGATACCTCCCGAAGTGCCCGCAAAGACAGGATATAAGGGCGAATGGGACATAAAAGCTTTTGATAAGATTATTGAAGACTTGATAGTAACGGCTGTTTACACTCCAAGATTGCTTAAAGTGGTTTTTAAGGCCGAAGACAATAATAACATTCTCAAAACCGTAGACATACGCACCGTAAATTACGGCGAGTCTTTAACTTACATACCGCAAGTGCCCGCCAGAGAAGGGTACAGCGGTGTTTGGAACAGAACCGATTTTTCCAATATCGTTAAGGATATTGAAGTATTGGCTGTCTACACCAAAAATACATATACCGTTGAATTTGTTACCAACGGCGGTAATGAAATCGAAGCGCTCCATCTTTCCTATGGCGATCCCATCAATGTCAGCGTTTCCCGCAACGGTTATGAGTTTATGGGCTGGTATACAGACAGCGATTTCAAACAACCGTTTACGCTTACCAATATGCCCGCTCAAAATCTTGTTTTGTACGCAAGGTGGGAAATAATTCAATTTTTGGTAACTGTCAATACCCAAATGCCCGAATATGACGATATAATCTATAAGGCATACGGCGGCATAATTGAGAGCTTGACCGAATACGCAAGAACGGGATATGTGTTTAACGGCTGGTATCTTGACCAAGAGTTTACCAAACCGCTTACTCTTCCATATACGGTAACCGAAAATGTTACATTCTATGCCGATTGGATAAAAGATAACAGAAACTACGCCACCGATTATACATACTTTGTTTTTGACAGTGATAAAAAAGAGATTTCGCTTAATCCCGACAAAGATTTGCCCGTCGACATAATTATTCCCAGCGTATATAACAATACCATTGTTGAAGGCATAGCCGACTATGCTTTTGAAGGAGCGTATATCAATAAAATTGTCATACCCGAAAGCATTTTAAGAATAGGGCACTTTGCCTTCCGAGACAGCTCTTTAACCGATTGCGAATTTGATCAAGACAGCCGCTTGAGGGAAATAGGCAACGGCGCTTTTATGAATACCGGAATTTCTCAAATTGTTTTGCCGTTAAAGCTTAAGCAGATCGGCCATGCGGCTTTCTATAATTGCGTCAATTTGGAGACCATTTTTAATATCGCTTTGCTAAACGAGCTTGAGGTCGTGGGCGGCTTGGCGATAGAAAACACTTCTTATTATAACGGCTTACTTGATGATTTGGCGCAGCAGGAACAGGGAGGCACGGTTATATATATCGGCAATGTGCTTTACAGCGTATACGGCGATGTATCGGAAATAGATTTGTGGTCCAACATTGTAAGCATATCTTCGCAAGCTTTTATGAACAAAACTTTACTAACCAGATTAAGTATTCCCGATACCGTTAAATATATCGGCGGCTCCTATTGCGAAAACGGTTTTGATATCAAAGGAGCTTTTCACGGATGTTCTTCTTTGCAAAGAGTGATAACCACTCCTTATTCCCAACTTTATACGGTTGGGGAAGGCGCGTTCTCGGGATGCGGCAATATCCAAATGCTGCCTACTTCCGCTGATATGCCCATAGTAAAGCTTTTCGGCAAAGAAGAAGGGGAAAACACCTATTTGGTCAATTATTTCGGAGAAGATTATTATGTGCCCAGGTCATTAATCGAAATCGATATTTACAGTAACGGAGAAGGCATTATCAGGCCTTACTCCTTTGCGCATCTTATATATCTTGAGACGCTGAACCTTTACGGCGACATAATCGAAATCGGCGATTACGGCTTTTATAATTGCCAAACGCTTAACAATATCACCATTCCCGCCGCTGTTGAAAATATCGGAGATTTTGCCTTTGCCGAATGCTATAACATGGAAGCATTTATTGTTCAAAGAGCAAGCAAGCTTAAATTGATAGGCCAAAGTGCTTTTGAAAATATGTCAAGAGCGATTATTGATTTAGGTGAGCTTGAAGAGCTCGTTTCCGTAGGCGATTATGCTTTCAGAAATTGCGAAAACCTTACGGTTTTCAAAGCTCCCGCCATAAACGAGCTGGGGCAAGGCGTTTTTGAAAACTGCAAGCTTTTGAATGCCATAAGCGTTCCTTCCCATATTGAGAATATATTTGTATTGTTTGGAACGGGAGAAGAGCAAGAGGATTATTATTCCGTTAACGGCCGCCTAATTCCTTTGACATTAAGCGCCGTAAATATCGCGCTTTCTCAAAATCAAAGCCAAACGGCAATAGCTTCGGGCTTTATGGAAGGCCTTGAAAAGATAAAGAATATCAGCATTCCCGACGGCATAACCGATATAGGGCAAAGAGCTTTCTATGGGTTGGGCATTGAAAGCTTAATTGTGCCCGACAGCGTAATAACCATAGGAAAAGAAAGCTTTGCTTCAAACATAAAGCTAATCTCTCTTACGCTTTCAAACGCTCTTAAAGTCATACCTGAACAAGCTTTCGCCGGATGCGATAAGCTTGAGCAGATTTTCATACCTGCTTCGATTGAAGAAATAGATTTGACGACATTTGAAAATTGTTCAGCTTTGGAAAGCATCAGCGTATATGATAATAACCATACATATTATGATTTTGAAGGGGCTTTATACAGAGAAAACGCTCTGCTGCTGTATCCCGAAGGCAGGCAAAATGATTCTTATACTCTTTCTCAAGGGACAAAGCATATTTATTCCCAAGCGTTCAAAAACAGCAAGTTGAAAAACATCGTATTCAATGCCGAGTTGTTAAGCGCTGAAATCGATTCTTTTGATAATTGCGAATTTGAAAGCGTTACCATATACGGAGACGCTCCGCTTTCAGATATTTTTGCGGATACCTCCATCATCGATACGCTTATCATAAAGGGACAAATCATAATTGAAGATTTTGCCTCTTCGGCTTTGATGTCTTCATTGATCTTGTGGGAAGGGGTAGAAGAAATCGGCGTCAAAGCGTTTGAAAACTGTTCCAATCTTATATCCTTGCAATTGCCTTCCACAATACAGAAAATCCATGAAAAAGCGTTTAATGGCTGTTTAGCTCTTGAAACGATGGATTTTGGCTCTTATGAAAACCTTGTCTACATAGGTAAAGACGCTTTTGCTCAAACCTTGTGGCTTGATAGCTTTTCGGACGGGACGATTTATATAGGAAATATAGCTTATTCATATAAGGGAATTATGCCTGAAGATACTCATCTTGCCATAAACGAAGGAGTGACGGCTATCGCCGATTATGCCTTTGCCAATCAGCAAAATATTGTTTTGCTTTCTTTGCCCGACAGCTTGCGCGAAATAGGCGTTTGCGCTTTTAAGGACGCTTCGTCAATTGTTGAAATTGTTTTTAACGACAATTTGACGACCATAAAAGACGGAGCTTTTGAGGGATTAAGCAATCTACAAAAAATAACCTTTAATTCGCAATTAAAATTTATTGGAAACAGCGCTTTCAAGAACGCCCAATCGCTGGAGAGCATTATATTGCCCGAAGGACTTGAACATATCGGAGATTCGGCGTTTGAAAATTGTCAAGCTTTGCCCGCCATAACCATACCTTCAACAGTTGCCTATGTGGGAAGCAAGGCTTTCTATAATTGCTTGTCGGCAGCTACGGTTAATCTGGGCGGAATAGATAATATTGAATTTTTTGGCGATAAGGTTTTCCATTTTACCCAATGGTACGCTTTGTCCAATGGTATTTTGATGCTTAACGATATCGCCGTTTACGGCTACAAGGGAGACTCAAACGCTGTTAATATTCCAAACGAAGCGTTAAAAATTATGCCTTACGCTTTTTATAACAACGCTTCTTTGGAAACTGTCTATTTTAATCGTTATCTGCGGGAAATAGGCGCTTATGCCTTCGCGGGCTGTTCATCGTTGAGGAATTTGAATTTCAATCAAAACGAAGACCTTGAGCATATCGGCGAATACGCTTTCAAGGATTGTTTGTCGCTTGAAGAATTTTATATTCCTTATGGTCTTGAGAGCTTTGATTTATCCATATTGGAAGGTTGCGTAAATCTAAGAAATTTCTTTATTGAAAACGAAGACCTGCATGGCTCTTACAGATTTTTTAACGGCATACTTTATAACAACGATTTTACCCAAATCAAATATGTTCCGTTTACTATTGGCGGTAATGTGGTATTGGAAGACACCGTTGTTTCCATTCCCGATTTTGCCTTTGCGGGCAGAACGGAGATAACTTCGGTTACCATACCGAGCAGCGTAGAAACCATAGGGCAAGGCAGTTTTAAGGATTGCGTCCAACTTACGGAAATCATTATCTCCGGTAACAGCAAATTGACGTCAATCGGCAAAGAGGCTTTTTATAATACCCTATTAACGACCATAAATCTTCCTGTCGGAATTTCGTATTTGGGCGAAAACGCTTTTGATTATACCGACATGGAATTGACCTTTACAAGCTCCGTTCCTCCTCAAATCGAAGGCTCAATACCTTTTGGGGCTAAATTCTTTGTTCCGAGAAATTTGTTAGAGCTATATAAAGAAAGAATAGTTTATGATGATATTTATCCGTCCATGGTAAGAGTACAATTCCTCATAAATAAAGTTTTGCTTAAAGCATATGACATTCCTTATGGCGGAAAATTGTCCGAGATTCCTTCGATTAACCCCATAACAGGTTACAGCGGAGCGTGGAAGGCAAGCGAATTGGCTTGGGTGTATGATGCAAACAGCGGCGAATATCTTAACATATACCGAGATATAAACATCAACGCCGTTTATACAAAAAATTCATACAGAATTATATATGACGACGGCGAAAGCATTACAGAGCAGTTAGTAAAATATGAAGACACGATCACCTTGCTTTTGCCTGAGGACAGCAGCGTCAAGCAATTCCTGTTTTGGACTCAAGACGGCGTAAGCAGATTTGAGCTTTCCACAATGCCCGCCAACGATATTTCCCTTACCGCGAAATGGTTTAGGTTTGAGTATATTTATGATGAAGCAAAGGACGCTTATATCGTTCGTCCTTCAAGCGATAATGAAATTTATGACCTGCCCATTGCGATACCTTCCAGGCATTTGGATAAACCCGTATATAAAATCGCCGATAACGCGTTCAGCGGTAAACCCGTAACAGCGATAACTTTAACCGATTCGATACTTGAAATAGGCCAAAGCGCTTTTGAGAATTCCGCGATTGAAGAAATTGTTTTGGGCGATAATTTGGCGATTATCCGCAAAGACGCATTCAAAAACTCTGCGTTAATCGATATAAGCTTCCCTCAAAATATGGAGCTTATTGGCGAAAGCTCCTTTGAAGGCTGCAATAATCTTACGCTTATCGATATTGTAATAGATATTAACGCAATTGATAAATATGCTTTCAAAAATGCCGAAAATCTCAGAAAAGTCAAGATAACAAGCCCTGACGGCGCGGCAGCCGACGGCATATTGGCTCAAGGCGTTTTCCAAAATTGTTATTCGTTATTCGATGTTATTTTGCCCGTCGAGGTTGATACCATTAAAGAAAGCGCCTTCAAAAACTGCTATAATCTTGCTGCGATTGATTTATCGTTTGTCGAATATTTTGAAAGCTCCTCTTTCCAAAATTGTCAAAGCTTGCAACAGATCAACCTGAGCAACGCCATATCCGTTGGCGATTATGCCTTTAATAATTGTGTCAACATAAATAACATATATACCTTGAATAACGAAGTAATGAACACGATAGGGGAATGCGCTTTTTATGGCTGCGCCGAGCTTGCGGTGTTTGTTTTGCCCGCAACGGTAAAAAATATCCACAACCAAGCTTTTGGCGGTTGCGATAATCTGCGATATTTTGTCATAATGGAAAACGGAAACGAATATGACGGCAGCAAGGGGCTTAATATTGGCGAAGATGTCGTTGGAAGCGGTACGGATATTTATGTAAGCTTGGATCTTGAGTATAATACCAATAAATGGCCTAATAATATGGTTAAATTATACAAAAACATTTATGACGGTTTTGTGGTAAGCACAAACAATGATTTGCTTTTATATGTCGGTCTCAATGAACAAGTAACCTTGCCTGACATAATAGGTTATGACTATATCAACGGTATAGGAGAAGACATATTTATTTGCTCCCAAAGCATAACAGAAATGGTTATTCCCGACAGATTGATAAACTATATTAATGACGGCAGAATTTTCAGACCTCTTGTCAACCTTACGCAAATCGTATCATCCGCGTCCGACGGAGGAACCTTATATTCTTCTGACGGCAAAAAAATTATAGCTTATCCCGCAGGCAGGAATAACTCAGTATTTGAAGTTAATGAAGATATTGAGGAAATAGCGGAATACGCTTTCAGCAACGCCTCAGCATTGGAAACGATTACTTTTAACGGCCAGAATCCGCCCGTAATCTTCAATTCAAGCTTTGTCAATTTGAATGACAACCTTAAATTTTACGCGCCAGCAAACGCTTTGAATTCCTATAAAACCGCAGAGGTGTGGTCGCAGTATGCCGACAGGATTTATCCGTCTTTCATACGGTATAACGATTTAATTATTATATCGCATAACGAAGGTTTGGAAATTTCTCAATACCTGGGCAACCAAACTGAAATTGACATACCGATTTCCTTAAACGGTAAAAATGTGGTATCAATCGGCGATTACGCATTCTATAATTCTTCTCTCGAATCCATTACCTTGCCCATACATATAGCGTATATCGGCAACTACGCTTTTGCCCAAAGCAAGGAACTAATTGACGCGTATTTACCCGCGGCGATTAAGAGTATGGGCAAAAGCGCGTTTGAAAATTGCGTTAAACTGCAATCAATACAATTTAATTCCAAAATATTATTGACTCTAATTCAGGAAAATACTTTTAAGGGTTGTTCGTCGTTACTGCGAGTAGATATTCCGTCCAAGGCGCAGGTTATAGGCAAAAACGCTTTTTATGGAGCGAATTCGCTGCATACGGTAAATATTCCCGTAAGCTCGGCCTTAAGCGTAATCGAGGAAAACGCTTTTCTTAACTGCAATTCCTTGAAGAATATTAATTTGCAGGCGGCAAAACAGCTGACGCGAATAGCCGATTATGCTTTTGCCGAATGCGGCGGATTGGAAGAATTGAGATTGCCGGAATCGTTATTATACATTCAAAACTATGCTTTTTACAATTGCGCGTCATTGAAAAAATTGATTTTTGATGGCAGCAGCAAATTGACCGAGATAGGGGAAAGGGCATTTGTAGGCTGCGAGAATCTTCTTAGAATAACCATACCCGATTCGGTTATCCGCATAGGCAGCCATGCTTTCTATGAGAACAATCTGCAGCAAATTATATTTACCGAAGCAAGCAGGCTTAGCGTAATTGAAGATTATGCTTTTGCCTATTCCAATAATGTTAAGGAATTGCATTTATTCGGAAATGTTTCATTGATAAGCCAAGGCGCTTTTATTAATAGTCCTTCGTTAAGGTGGCTTATCCTTTCATGCGAAAATCCGCCCGTTTTGCAAGACAATGTTTGGGATGACAATTTGCGCATTTATGTGCCCAATGTTTCGATTAATCTTTATAAAAACACTTGGCCGGCGTCTTCGCGGCATATCAACGCCATTGGCAGGATAGCGGGCGATTATTCATATGTGGAAACTGAAGGCGGCGTGGAAATATTCCAATACATGGGAGAAGACAAAAATGTCGAGATTCCCGAAAAGCTTAATGATAAGAGCGTGGTAAGCATAGGTTCGTACGCTTTCGGGGCCGAAGTCGACAGCGTAATTATCCCCGACAGCATTAAATCATTAAAAGCGTCTTCCTTCTATCGCTCCAACATAACCAATATTTATTTAACTAAATATATAATTGAGATTGAAGACAATCCGTTTACCGATTGCAAACAGCTTGCCGCCGTTGAAGTTGATGAAGAGAACATTCATTATGTGTCGATTGGCGGAGTATTGTTCAATTCCGATAGGACAAAAATAATTTCTTATCCCAACGCGCTTGACGTATATGAGTATTCATATAATATACCTTACGGCATAAAAGAAATCGGAAAGGAAGCTTTTAAGGGCTCGGATAAGCTTGTTTCGGTAACAATACCCGCTACCGTTAATATTGTGGGCGAAAACGCGTTTTTAGGCTGCTTGTCGCTGACCGACATAGATTTTATCAACGCCACTTTATTGACTTATGTAGGGAGCGACGCTTTCTCTTTAACCGAATGGATTGCCAATAAGGCCGACGGCGTAATTTATCTGGAGTCTTCATCCCGTCCCGACAGCTTTACGGCGCTTGGCTATAAGGGAATTATGCCGCCTCAAACAAGTATTGAGCTACATGAAAACACGATATCGATACTTCCCAACGCTTTCAGAAATTTGACAAATCTCATAAATATATCCATACCTTCTTGCGTGGAATATATCGGGGAAAATATCTTGTACGGCTGTTACAATCTTACGCAATTGACAATGCCGGGAAGTTATGCTTTGGGCTATTTGTTCGGTAAAACAAGCTATTCGGGCAGCTACGCCGCATTCAACAGCCAAAAAAATACATATTACTATATTCCCAACAATCTTACTAAGGTAAACATTGCTGAAGGCAGCGATATGATAGTCGATTACGCTTTCACTAACTGCCACAACATAATTAACATAAACATCGGCAATTCGGTTAAGTACATAGGTCGCTACGCTTTTTATTCAGACACTGAGTCCATGCTGCTGGAAAATGTGGTGTTCAATGACGTAAGCGAAAGCGTCCTTGTAACAATCGGCTCTTATGCTTTCGCGGGTTGCCGCCAAATCAAACAGATTAATTTGCCTTATAACCTTAAAGAAATTAACTCCCATGCATTTAGGAATTGCACTCAATTGACAACCGTTATCTTTGAAGACGCTAAAAATGAATTATTCGGCGAATTGAAATATATTGGCAACAACGCTTTTGAGAACTGCTATGACCTTTCCAAACTGGATATGCCGTCCAGTCTTGAACATATAGGCTCAAAAGCTTTCTTAAACTGCACCTCTTTATTCAGCGTATATTTTGATACCATAAATTCACAATTGAAACAAATAAGCTCTTACGCGTTTATGAATTGCACCAATTTGAGGGAAATAACCACTCCCAGAAATCTTTCGGTAATCGGCGACAGGGCATTTTATAATTGCCATGCCATGGACCACTTTATTTACGCCGCTTCAAGCGAATCGTTGACATATATAGGTTACGAAGTATTTCATTCCACTCCATATTACAATGAATTGCTTACCAGACCCGAAAATCAGAATACCATTATCTATTTCGCCAATATAGCCTATAATTTCAACGGATTTTTAAGCAGCGGCACAATTATATCCTTAAAAGACAATACCGTCAGCGTTTCGCCTTATTTGTTTGCCAATCAAACCGAAATACACGAAGTGAATATGGTTAGACCCGATTCTACTCTCGGAGTTGTTATCGTAGTCAATCCTACCTTGAGAATAATAGGCAGGAATGCATTCTTTAATAACGGAAATTTAAGCAAAGTGATTCTGCCTTCCACCGTTAAGGAAATAGGCGCTAACGCTTTTGCGAACTGCAGATTTTTGGAAGAGATTACCTTCCAAAACAGCGATAATATTGAGTTTATCGGGCAAGACGCTTTTTACAATACGCCTTGGTATCAAACCTTGTATGAATCTCAGCCCAACAATTCCATAATTTATATAGGAAGAATCGCTTATAAATTCAAGGGCAGCATGCAGGAGAATACCGAAATTGAGCTTGCTGAAAACACCGTAAGCATATCGCCTTACGCTTTTGAAAAGCAGACCGGACTTATATCAATTCATATACCTTCTTCAATAAAAAATATTTCTCAATTTGCTTTCGGCGAATTTATTTTTGGGGGGCAAAGTCGTCTGCAAACAGTATATATCGATAAAGAAGCAGATTTAATCAATAATATCGCGGGTATATTTACAATAAGCTCAAAGGTGATACTGAATACCGCGCCCGTTAAGCTGGACGGCTCTTGCCATTACAGTTATGAAGTCGACGAAGACGGCTCTACCATTATCGTAACCGAAGAAATAAATGTTTTGGATTTAATGGCGCTGTATAAAGAAAAAGGCTATTTGCCCAATATTTATGTTCCAAGAGAATATTATAACGATTATTTGTTTGCCGACGGCTGGAGCGAGATATCGGAATTTCTTATTCCTTATGAAGGAATATATTCCGATTATGCCATAGCTTTGACCGAAGACGGCCAAGGAGCGGATGTTATTTATTATGTTGGAAACAGTTCCGACATTGTGATGCCCGATATCCTTGATAATAAGCCCATAAAAGGAATTATGAGCTACGCCTTCAATACTGCGGTAACCAATTTGTCATTGAGCAATACCATTGAATACATCCATGATTACGCCTTTGCCAATTGCCTTTCCTTAACAAATATCATTTTGCCCGCAACGCTTAAGGAAATAGGGGCTTCGGCTTTTGAAAACTGCATTTCGTTAACGGCGATTAACATACCCTCATCCGTAAGAACTATTGGGGAATATGCGTTTTATAAGTGCTATGCTTTAAGCAGAGTTACTTTTGAAAACGGCGTTGAGATTTTGGGCGAGTACGCCTTCGCCGAGTGCGTATCGTTAAAAAATATCTCAATACCTTTTACCGTAAAAAGCATGGGCGGCTATATCTTTAATGACTGCGATTCCTTAAGGGTGTTGATTATGACGGGAATGAATCCTCCGCAGCTTGATATAAACGGATTATATTACAGTTCTTTGTTGAAAATATTTGTGGCCGATGACTATTATGAGAATTATATAAACGATTACTATTGGACAAAATATTCAATGAGAACATACAGATTAAGCGAACTTGCCAATGACCTTTTGGATGCGGGGACTTATATAGAGGGCGAAGAGATTCAGCTTAGTTTTGCTCCCGGCATAAACATAGCGGTTTATATCGCGCCCATGGGTTTAGGCTTAAGCGATTTGCTGCAATCATACGAGCAGGTCAATGACGATACCGCTTATATAACGCTTCCGCAGGTAGGCTATTATGTTCTGTACGTGGTTATTGATGACTTGCTTGTTTCCACGGGAACAAACCAGATTATTGTCCTGCAACCCTGACGGCAATCTTATAATTAATGCAAATATTGTTAAAAATGATTTGCGTTGATAAGGATAATATGATAATATATTACAAGCTTTAAATAAGCACCCGATACTTAGAAGGGATTGTTGTCCGAAAGGATTTCCACCTTTGATGATGGTACGGGGTAGAATAAACATGGAGGATTTTTTACTATGGCAGTAATTTCAATGAAAGAACTTTTAGAGGCGGGCGTCCATTTCGGACACCAGACCAAAAAATGGAACCCCAAAATGGCAAAGTATATTTTTGGTTCCAGAAACGATGTCCACATTATTGATCTTGAAGAAACCGTAAAAGCAATTGAAGAAGCCTACGCTTTTGTTCGCGATGTGGTAGCTTCGGGCAAGGACATACTCTTTGTTGGCAAAAAGAAGCAGGCCAAAGAGGCTATCGAAATGGAAGCCAAAAGATGCGGGATGTTCTATATGAACCAAAGATGGCTGGGCGGAACGCTCACCAATTTCAGGACCATTCGCGCCAGAATCGATAAGCTCAATAAGTTAAATCAGCAAGAGCTTATGGGAGAATTTGACCTTCTTCCCAAAAAAGAGGTCATGAAACTTAAAGCGGAAAGAGATGTTCTTGAAAAAAATTTGGGCGGAATAAAGAATATGAGGGAGCTTCCCGGCGCATTGTTTATTGTCGACCTTAAAGTTGAGCATATAGCCGTAAAGGAAGCCAGACTTCTCAATATACCTATCGTCGCTCTTGTGGATACCAATTGCGACCCTGAAGAAGTTGATTATCCCATTCCCGGCAATGACGACGCGATAAGAGCAATCAAGCTTATTTCTTCGGTTATTGCCAACGCGGTTATTGAAGCCAAAGAGGGAACTGTTATGACCGATACTGAACAAACCGTCCAAGCGCCTGCTGACGAAGTTAAAGCGGAAGAAGAAGCGGTTCAAGAACCTGAAGTTGAAGAAGAGAAAAAAGAGAAGGAAGAATAAGGAGGTTTTTATGGCATTTACGGTACAAGACATACAGGATTTGAGAGCGAGAACAGGCGTGGGAATGATGGATTGCAAAAAGGCGCTTGTAGAAACAAACGGCGATATTGAAAAAGCAATCGAGTACCTTAGGGAAAAGGGTATAGCCACCGCCGCCAAGAAATCCGGCAGAATAGCCTCTCAAGGAATAGTGGATTCTTATATTCATATGGGCGGCAAAATCGGCGTTTTATTGGAAGTAAACTGTGAAACCGATTTTGTGGCAAGAGGAGATATGTTCAAAGAATTTGTGCATAACGTGGCTTTGCAGATAGCCGCCGCAAAACCTTTATATATCAGAAAGGAAGATGTTCCTCAAAGCGTTCTTGAAAAAGAAAAGGAGATTCTCAGAGCGCAAGCTCTTAACGAGCCCAAGCCTAAGCCCATGCCCATAATTGAAAAAATGGTGGAAGGCAGAATTCAAAAATTTTATCAAGATAATTGCCTTTTGGAACAAATTTACGTTAAGGATAATACCAGGACCATTAAAGACTTATTAAATGAAACTATAAGCGCGATCGGCGAAAAGATTGATATCAGAAGATTTGTGCGCTATGAGATGGGAGAGGGGCTTGAGAAAAGAGAAGAGAATCTGGCCGATGAAATAGAGGCTCAAATAAAGAAAATGCAAAATTAGACCAAAATTAAAAGGCACAAGTTAAGTGCCTTTTAATTTATAAAAAGAGGTGAAAGAAATGTATAAGAGAGTACTCATTAAGCTCAGCGGAGAGGCGCTCAGCGGAAAAGAAGGATTCGGCATAGACCAAAATGTTTTGAAAAGAGTCATTGATCAAATCGCCAAAGTTGTGGAAATGAAAGTCCAAATAGGAATCGTGATAGGCGGCGGAAATTTTTGGAGAGGCCGACAAGGCACAAATATGGACAGAACAACCGCTGACCACATGGGCATGCTTGCCACCGTTATCAATGCGCTGGCTTTGCAGGACGCGCTTGAGCAGGAGAATATCCCCACAAGAGTGCAAACGGCGCTTACCATAACAAGGGTGGCCGAACCCTATATCTTAAGGAAAGCCATCCGCCACTTTGAAAAAGGCAGAGTGGTTATTTTCGCATGCGGCACGGGAAATCCTTATTTTTCCACGGATACGGGCGCGGCGTTGCGGGCGGCTGAAATACATGCCGACGCGCTGCTGCTTGCCAAGAATGTTGACGGCATATACGATTCCGATCCTAAAAAGAATTCCAACGCGGTTAAATACACTAAGCTTTCGTATTTTGATTTTATTAAACTTGACCTTAACGCCATGGATACCACTGCCGTTAATTTATGCAGAGAGAACAAAATACCCATAATCTGTTTTGGCTTAAACGAGGACAACAGTATAGTAAGGGTGGTGAAGGGCGAAAAGATAGGCACCATGGTCTCCAATTGACGAATAGGAATTAGATTGCTTGAAAAGATAAGTATATTATGATAATATATAACCGTGAATTTTGAGTACAGTTCGAGGTGAAATATGTATTTAGAAATTGAGGATGTACAACTTATATTTGAAGATATGAAGGAGCGCACCGAAAAGAGCATTAAGTCTTTACAACACGAGCTTGCCGCATTGAGAGCGGGCAGGGCCAATCCGCATATTCTTGAAGGCATTACCGTTGATTATTACGGAACTCCCACTCCTCTTAACCAAGTATCCAATATAACCATTCCCGAAGCCAGATTGCTTTGCATATCGGTATGGGATACCAGCATGATAAAAAAGGTGGAGAAAGCGATTATTGACGCTAACATAGGCATTATGCCCACCAATGACGGCAAAGTAATAAGACTTGTGTTCCCTGAGCCAACGGAGGAAAGAAGAAGGGCGCTTGTTAAGGATGTTAAGAATTTTGCCGAAAAAACAAAAATCGCTATCCGCAATATCCGCAGAGACGCCATTGAAGAAACCAAGAAATTGAAAAAACAGGGTATTCTTACCGAAGATACTCAGATTACGGCAGAAAAAGACATTGATAAACATATATCGCAGCAAATAGCCGAAGTGGATAAAATTGCCGCGGCCAAAGAAGCAGAGATAATGAAGGTATAATAAAAGTGAAGCATATCGCTTTAATTATGGACGGTAACGGCAGGTGGGCGCAAAGACAAGGCATGCCTCGCTCTTATGGTCATGAGGCGGGAGCCAAAGCGTTGCTCAGAGCCATTGACGCCATAGATGAAACCGATATAGAATATGTTACTTTTTATGCTTTCAGCACTGACAACAATAACAGAAACAATGACGAAGTAGGTAGTATTCTCGGGATTATTACCTATTTTTTAAGCGAATATGTCAAACCTATTATTTCTGAAAGAAATTATCGGGTAAGATTTATTGGCGAAATGAGAATGTTGCCAGAACCGTTGTTGGATGTCATAAACGATATCAATAATTTAGCTTTGAACAATAAAGGCAAGATGCTGGTATTCGCCATAGGTTACGGCGGAGATTATGAAGTCGCCAACGCCGTCAACGTCATAATTAAGCAAAAGAATATGCTTCTTGACGACAAACCCGTTACTCCCGAAGAATTGAAAAAAGCTTTATATACGGTCAATATTCCCGATCCGGACGCCGTATTGAGATACGGCGGATATAAAAGATTGTCAAACTTTATGCCTTTGCAAACCGCGTATTCCGAGCTGTTCTTTACCGATAAATTGTGGCCTGACTTTGATAAAGAGGATATATTGAAGGTTATTGAGGAATTTGCAAAGATTAAAAGGAACTTTGGAGGAAACAATGACAATGTTTAAAAGAACGATAACGGGCCTTGTATTGCTCGGAATGCTGTTTTTGATACTCTATCTCACCAGTTTTACAAGATTTGTATTCGATGGCTTGGTTATGCTGTTCGCCATACTTGCCTCCATTGAAATGTATAAGGCCATGAAAAGGCTTAATTACCATCCCAGCGGAATATCAATTATTTTTATACTCGTAACCATATTCCCCTTATGTTATTTTTTTGATTATGTGGGATTGCTGATAAGCTTCATATTATCCTTTTTAACGGCATTTATTGTTTTTATCTTTAACAGCAAAAAGAATTTTTGGGATTTTGTTATCAGCATATTGGTGCTTATTTATCCAGTATTGTTACTGGGGCTGGCTTTCGTAATGAATAATTTATACGGTATTTTGCCCATTATGTTTGCGGTAAGCGCGGCGCTCATGAGCGATACCATAGCTTATTACGGCGGCAGCTTTTTTGGCAAAAAAAAGATTTTCCCAAAAATCAGTCCCAAGAAAACTTACGCGGGTTCTTTGTTGGGTTTGTTAGGCGGAGCGCTAGGCGGTCTTTTGGTTTACGCCTTATTTGAAATCGCCAATTATCCCGCCCACATTAAGTTCACTTTTTCACAAGTATCCGACTATCCGTATATAATCTATATCTTTTTGGGAATATTTATGGCGTTATGCTCAGAAATAGGCGATCTGGGCGCAAGCAGAATCAAAAGGGAAGTGGGTTTGAAAGATTACGGAACTTTACTCGGCTCCCACGGCGGAGTAATGGACAGAATCGATTCTGTTTTGTTCAGCTTGGCGATAATGAGCGTATTTATGTATTTTGTTTTCTGATTATGGATAGGAAAAAAATAGCCATTTTGGGCGCTACCGGCTCAATAGGCTCAACGGCTTTGAATATTGTTAGAAAATATCCCCACAAATTTGAAGTGAGGCTTTTGGTCAATGCCGCCGACAAAGAGAATTTAATTAAATTAGTCAAGGAGTTTAAGCCTCAAAAAGCTTTTTGCGTTAACGCGGATTTTACTTACGGCTTTGAAAGAAATGAACGCGCTTCCATAGATTCTCCCAAGCTTTATCAAGACATTGATTTGGTGATCAACGGAATAGCCGGCATTGCGGGATTAAGGCCCTCAATTGCGGTTATTCAAGCAGGGAAAACGCTGGCTACGGCCAACAAGGAAAGCTTTGTGGCGGCAGGCAAGCTTATAGACGAAGAGCGAAAAAAGTATTCTTCAAAAATCTTGCCGCTGGACAGCGAGCATTCTACCGTTTGGCAATGCGTAAACGGCAGGACAGATAACATAAAAAGAATAATATTGACAGCTTCGGGCGGCGCTTTTCGGGATTATAACTATGAAGAATTAAAACAAGCCAAAGCCGTTGACGCGTTAAAGCATCCCAATTGGGTAATGGGCAAAAAGGTTACAATAGATTCCGCCACCTTAATGAATAAGGGCATGGAAATCATTGAGGCTAAGTACTTTTTTGGCGTTTCTGACATTGATGTTGTTATGCATAGGGAAAGCATAGTACATTCTTTGGTGGAGCTTGAAGACAACTTCGTGATTGCCGGATTGTCAAATCCCGACATGACGCAGCCTATACAATACGCCATGTTTTATCCCCAAAGAATACAAACAGATATCAAGCGTTTGGATTTGGCTCAGGTAGGCAGCCTGAATTTCGGCAGCATAGATGAAAAACTGTTCCCTTGCCTTGCTATCGCAAAAACCGCTTTCAGCATGGGCGACATTGCGGGAGCGGTTATGAATAGCGCCGACGAAGTGGCCGTAAACGCGTATTTGGATAACCGCATTGGGTTTTATGACATTCCCTTGATTATTGAAGAAGCGATGGACAAATTCGCCGAAAAGGGGTATTTTAATAATATGGAAGAATTATTCCGTATTGACAAAGCGGTTAGTGAATATACTTTTAAGAGAATATATGGAGGAAATTAATGACATTTATTAGTTTGGGGGTTACATTCGGACAGGTAATGTCGACCGTAGGCTATATTTTTATCGCCATACTTTGCTTAATGTTCATGGTCGTTGTTCATGAGCTTGGACATTACCTTGCCGGAAGGCTCTTAAAATTTAAGATACTTGAATTTGGCATAGGATTCGGCCCCCCGATTTTTAAGCGCACCAATAAAAAAACAGGAGAAATTTTTTCCATAAGGCCTTTTCCGCTGGGCGGTTTTTGTATGTTTGAGTCCGAAGACGAATCAAGTGATTCGCCCACCGCTTTTAACAATCAAGAACCATGGAAAAGGTTGATAGTATTGTTTTCGGGAGCGTTTTTTAATTTTGTATCCGCGTTGATAATCATAACAATGATATTTACATTTTATGGACAGCTTCTTCCCGTTGTGGGCGAAATATATGAAGAAGCCGCCATAGCCGAAGACGGCGCCCTTAAAGAAGGGGATGTGATTCTGAAAGTAGAAGGAAAACAGGTTAACATACTAATGATGGACGATTTGCAAATTGCCATGAGAAGAATCGACCATGAAGGAACCTTCACCGTTTTGCGAAATGGAAAACTTCTTGATGTCCATGTGCGCAAAAGCAATGTGTTCGTAAGAGATACCGAAGGCAAAATAATGTACGATGAAGAAAACAAGCCGCTGCAGCGCTACGCTTTTGGATTTACATCCATTGTGGCTCCCGTAAAATTGAATTTTTTCCGCGCTATGGGCAGAGCTTTTTCGTATGGGTTTTATGTTGTCTATAAAATAATATGGCTGCTGGGGCAGTTATTGACGGGCGGCATTAAATTTTCCGAATCGGCGGGCGGCCCTATCACCATTATTTCCACAATGTCGGAAGCCACCAGAGCGGGATTCGGTCCGCTTGCTTATGTGGTAGGATTGCTTTCCGCCAACCTGGCTATCATGAATTTGTTGCCTTTCCCCGCGCTTGACGGCGCCCGCATGCTGTTTGTTACAATAGAATGGATAAGGGGCAAGCCCATTAATAAAAAGGTTGAAGCGGCCATACATTTGGGAGGCATCATATTGCTTTTTGCTTTTGCCATATTTGCCGACTTGTTACAGCTTTTCACATAGCGTATTGATAAGGAAGAGCATATGAAAAAAACGGTATACGTAAGAAGTATCCCCATCGGCGGAAACAACCGCATAACCATACAATCCATGACTAATACCGATACGGAGGATATTGAAGCCACAAAATCGCAAGTAAAGCAACTGCGCCAAGCGGGCGCGGATTTTGTAAGAGTGTCTTTGCCGTCAATGGATTGCATGAAAACGGTTAAAGAACTTGCCAAAGGCGATATTCCCATTATCGGCGACATACATTTTGACCATAAAATCGCCATTGCCGCCGTTGAAAGCGGCATTGACAAAATCAGAATCAATCCCTCCAATTTTCCCAAGCAAGGGCTGGCGGATACCGTAAAGGCATGCAAGGAAGCGAATATCCCCATAAGAGTAGGCGTAAATAAAGGCTCGGTTAAAGGCTTTGAAGCCGACGCTCAAAAACTTGCCTTGCTTACTCTCGAAAGCGCAAAGAGAATTGAAGACCTTGATTATGACAACCTTGTTCTTGCCGTAAAAGCTTCCGATGTCAAAACCACTGTAAAAGCATACAGAATTCTTGATAAAATGTGCTCTTATCCATTGCATATTGGATTGACCGAAGCCGGACCGCCCCAATTCGGCATCCTCAAATCCGCGGTGGCGATAGGCAGTTTATTGTTGGACAATATAGGGGATACCTTGCGGGTTTCATTGACCGCTCATCCCGTCGAAGAAGTTAAAGCCGCCATAAATATATTGAGAGCCGCGGGCAAGGATACGGAATTTATTGATATAATCGCTTGTCCAACCTGCGCCCGAACTTGCATAAATGTGCAAGAAATTGCCGCAATTTTGTATGAAAAAACCAAGGATATAAGAAAGAAAGGCAAGATAGCCGTTATGGGTTGTATCGTGAACGGCATAGGAGAATCTAAGGGGGCTAAGTTCGGAGTGGCCGGAGGCAAAGACAAATCATCCATTTTCCTTGACGGCAAAATTATAAAAACGGTTAATAATGAAGAAATTTTGCAAGAATTACTTGATATGGCCAAGAGGTATCTGTAATGGACAAGCTCGTATTTATGGATATGCTGAATGAAAAATTATTTGAGCATGAAAGAATTTTCAAACTAAATTCAGCCACTCTCCATAACAACAAAATCGTGAAGATAATTCTTATCGCCGAAGCTCACGCTTATGATAAATATCTTAATGACGAGCTAATGCAAAAGATGGAAAATATAGTTCGTGAAATCCTGCCCGATATATTTGATTTTGAGATTATATACCGAAAAACATATACCGAAGAAAAATATGTGTTGAAGAGCATATTGGATTTTGTATATACCGAATATCCCACCATTTTTTCTTTTTTTCAAACGGCAAAAATAGATATAGAAATAAAAGGAAGTGTCATCAGCGCGGATATATATGTGGAAAAATACATATATGATTTTTGTATAGCCAACGAAGTGGGAAATGCCATTAAAACGCACCTTGAAAGCTGTTTTATGGAAGAAGCCGAAGTAAGGCTCATTAAGACGCCGAATAAGACCGAAATAACCATAGGCAGGCAAGATTACGAAGAAGAAATTCCGATTAAAGTTATCGATATATCCATAACCGCCCAGCTGCTCGGTCCTGTGGGGAACAGGCCAAGATACATATCGGAGGTAAAAGGCGGCGAAGTGGAAAGCATGACCTTATGCGGCGTAGTGACAAAATTAAAAAAATTATCATATAAACGCAGAAATAAGGAAGCCTTTTTTTATGTTTTTACCTTAAATGACACCACGTCGGTAATTGATGTAAAATTTTTTCCTCGAAACAAAAAGGCCGATGAAGTGGGAGAGCTGCTGTCGGAAGGGGATAAGCTGGTTATACAAGGCTCGCTTACTTATGACAATTACACTAATTCCATAGTTATGTACGCCAATAAGATTGCCCGGTGTGAAATAAATTATGACAGTATAGACACCAAACCCGTATACAAAAAAGAAAAAGACAGATACATAACAGTAGCGCCCAAACAGTATCTTAACGAGGAACAAAAGAGTCTGTTCGCTGATATCAGTAAGGAGTCGAACGCTGTTTTTTACGGTAAAAGCTATGTGGTGTTTGACTTGGAAACCACGGGCACGGGCAATTACGACAAGATAACCGAAATCGGAGCCATAAAGATTGTGGACGGCGAATTTACGGAAATATTTCATACGCTTGTTAATCCCGAAATGCCTATTCCCGAAGAGGTTTTTAAACTTACGGGCATAAATTACGATATGGTTAAGGACGCGCCGAAATTTGGGGATGTAGTGGCGGATTTTTATAAATTTACGCGGGGCAGCATATTGGTGGCGCAAAACGCTTCGTTTGATATGGGCTTTCTTGACCGAATGGGAAAAAAAGAACATTATTTATTTGATAATACGGTTGTCGACACCATGGTGCTTGCCAAGCAAAAATTATCATTGAATAATTATAAATTAAAAACAATATGCAAGGCGTTAAATGTGGAATTAAATAACGCGCATCGGGCTATGAGCGACGCCATAGCGACGGCGCACGTATTTAAAAAGCTTATGCTGATGAATAATAAATAGTATATGTAGTTTTTTATTCGGAACTTTTCAAAAAGGAATTCAAGTGTAAAATTAGTATATTTAATTTCAATTAGAGGTGTCTATATGAGATTTCCCTTTGCAAAAGTTTTTGATTTATAGGCGGCAGGGCATAAAAACACTTGCAATGGCAAAGAATTTATGGTAAGATAAAGATGCTTTGATAGATTCGCATCTTGAGAGTGGCTGAACGGGCCACTCTTGCTGATTTAAGGAGGGATAATGGCAGATGTCTTGTCTCAAGCCCAAAAATATATTGCGCCGATAATCGAAGATATGGGCTATGAGGTTGTGGATATCGAATATAAGAAGTTGTATAACCAAATGAATTTGACTTTTTATATTTATAAGCAAGGTGGAATAACCATTGAGGACTGCGAGCGGGTAAATAACGCCTTGGACGCGCCGCTTGAACAATACGATATAACCCAAGGCCAGCCTTATATTCTCAATATATCATCTCCCGGCCTTGACAGGCCCATAAAGACGGATAAAGATTTAAGCCGCAATATGAATACCGAAATAGAGGTCGCGTTGCTTCAGCCTCAAAACAAAAAGAAAAAGCTCAGCGGCGAACTTATAGGCTTTGACGAAACCACAATAAGAATTCTGTCAAAAGGCAAGGAAACCATCATAAACAGAAATAATATAAAAAAAATATTACCATATATCAAATTTTAGGAGGAACCCAAAAAAATGATTAACAAAGATTTTTTTGCCGCGCTCGACGATTTGGAAAGAGATAAAAGGTTAAACAAAGAATTATTGATAAATTCGCTGGAAACGGGACTGGCTTCAGCTTATAAAAAAGAAAACGGCGAAACCAGAAGCGTTAAAGTAAAACTTAATCCCGAAAAAAGCCGAATTGAATTCTTTGTGTATCAAACGGTTGTGGAAGGCGAGCCTGAAGATGAAACCCAACTGTCGCTTGAAGAAGCCAAGAAAATAAAATCGGACGCCAAAGTAGGCGATATTATCGGCGAAGACGTTACACCCAAAAATCTATCGAGAATAGCCGCCCAAACGGCCAAACAGGTCATTATGCAAAGAATAAACGAGGCTGTAAGGGAACAGATAGCCGCTGAAATGAACGAGAAGGAAGGCGAGCTTGTATCCGCGATTATTCGCAGAATAGAAAACAATGTTGTCTATGTGGAAATTATGGGTTCGCAAATGGAAGGCGTTATGGCAAAAAATGACCAGATATATGGTGAAAAATACGAAGTAAACGACCGCATTAAAGTTTTCATCAAAAGAGTCAAAGATACCTTAAGAGGCACTCAAGTGGTTGTTTCAAGAAGTTGCGCCGGTTTTGTAAAGAAATTATTTGAGCTTGAAGTGCCCGAAATCCGCTCTGGGCTTGTAAAAATTAAAAACGCAGTCAGAGAAGCCGGCAACCGCACCAAGATAGCGGTATATTCCGAAGATCCCAACCTTGACGCGCTGGCTGCCTGCGTAGGACAAAAAGGCGTCAGAGTTAACGCTATCGTTTCGGAATTGAACGGCGAAAAAGTAGATATCATACTCTATACGCCCAATCTTGCCGATTATATAGCAAGAGCTCTAAGTCCCGCCAAGCCCATAATGGTTAAGTTAAGCGAAGACTTAAAGCATGCCGATGTAATAGTCAACGATGACAAACTTTCGCTGGCGATAGGAAAGAACGGAATGAACGCAAAGCTTGCGGCGCGTTTAACGGGAGTAAAAATAGACATTAAGACTTTGTCCAGCGAAACCGAAGACATAAATGGCGAATTTGAAGAGGAAGAGGGAGAAGTTGAAGAGCAAGAAGAATAATTTACCGCTTAGAATGTGTATTGTATGTCGGCAAATGAAGCTCAAATCGGAGCTTGTTCGAGTAGTAAAGACAAAAGACAACGCCTTATCGCTTAATCCCAAGGCGCAAGGCAGAGGAGCTTATGTTTGCTTGAGCGGCGAGTGCATGAATAAATGCATAAACAAAAAATTATTGAATAAAGCTTTCAAAATGAATATACCCGATAATGTGTACAACGAGCTTGGCGAGGAATATGCGGGATATAAACAATAAGCTGAAAAGTTACGCGGGTTTTGCCATTAAATGCGGAAAAGCCGTGTACGGAGTGGATAACATACTTAAATATGGCGCGGAATTTGTTTTGGTCGATACTGAATTGGGGCAGGCAAGCAAACGCAAACTTTATAACTACCTGCGCAAAAACGGTATCGAACACTATGAAACAAACTTAAATAAGATAATCAATTTAGACAGATGCAAGGCATTCGGAATAAAAGAAAAAAACCTTGCCAACGCGATTAAAAATGTAGTAAAGGAGGGCTAAGGAATGAATGGAAAAGGGAATGTGAAAAAGGACAAGGCAACCGAAATTATTGCGGCTATCAAAGACTATGAAAATAAAGTCATTAGCTCTTTTTTGGACAGAATAAAAGAAAAATTCCTTAAACTTGAAAAAATGAAGGATGAGCTTGCCGCGCGCAAAGAGGTTTTACAAAGGATTGCCGAAGAAAAAATACTTAATGAAATCAAATCTTCTCAAAAAGAAGAGATGCAAGACTCAACCGCTGAAGAGCCTGTTGCGCCTAAAACAGAAATTAAAGCTGAAAGAGAAGAGACAGATACCCATATCGCTAATGAAGAAGCTGTCCAAATTGACGAAAAGGCGGCAGTTATTGATGAAAACAGCAAAATAATACCTTTCATTAAAGATGAAGGCGCCGCTTCCGCGGTAAGAAAAGTTGAGCCGATAAGAACTGTCAAACCTGTCGCCGAAAAGAAAGACGATTCTTCTTTTACCGAAACATCGACTACGGCAAGTCATAAGAAAAAGGGCGCATCTGAAAAAATTAAAGGCAGCAAATTGGACAAAAGAAATCTCAATAAAAAGGCAAAAATAAAAAAAGGATATGAGCAAGACAGTTCTTCGGTGGTTTATGATGAAAGCGGCGAGATACGAAAAATAAGAACAAGAAAATCCAATGCGGACAAGAAAAAGAGTTTCAAGCCCGCCCCCATGGTCATTGAAAAAGCGGTTATCAATACCGAAAACATTACTATAAAATTGTTAAGCGAAAAGATAGGCAAAACCGCGGTGGAAATCATTAAGAAATTATTGGATTTGGGCATATTCAAAACAATTAACGACACCATAGATTTTGATACCGCCGAGCTTATTGCCGCCGAATTCGGCATTACTTTAGAAAAGCAAATAGAACAAACCAGCGAAGAGAAACTTTTTGCAATCATTGAAGATGAAGCCGACGACAATAAAGCCGATTTGGTGACCCGTCCTCCCATTGTTACGGTAATGGGGCACGTTGACCACGGCAAAACTTCCATACTTGACTATATCCGAAAATCCAATGTGGCCGCCGGCGAAGCAGGCGGAATTACGCAGCACATTGGAGCGTATACCATAAAAGCAAATGGTCAGCCCATAACTTTTATAGACACCCCCGGGCATGAAGCGTTTACGGCCATGCGCTCAAGAGGGGCCAATATAACCGATATCGCAGTAATAGTTGTGGCTGGCGATGACGGCGTAATGCCGCAAACCGTGGAAGCGATTAATCACGCCAAAGCTGCGGGCGTATCGATAGTGGTTGCCATAAACAAAATGGACAAACCGCAATCCAACGCCGACAGAGTGCTTCAACAGCTTGCCGAACACGATGTGCTTGTTGAAGAATGGGGGGGAGAAGTGCCTGCGGTAAAAGTAAGCGCTTTAACGGGAGAAGGCATTCCCGAGCTGCTTGAAAATATACTTGCCGTGGCTGAATTGCTTGAATTAAAAGCCAATCCCAAACGCGCCGCCAAAGGTATCATTATAGAATCCAAACTTGATAAAGGCAAAGGACCGGTAGCGACAATACTTGTGCAAAACGGCACCCTTAAAGTCGCTGATTTCATAGTGGCGGGAACATCCATAGGCAAAATCAGAGCTATGTTCGACGACAGAGGACAAAGTGTGACCAAGGCCACTCCAAGCATGCCTGTGTCAATTCTCGGCCTTCAAAGCGTGCCCAACGCAGGAGACCAAATAGTCGTTGTCAACGACGAAAAACTATCCAAACAAGTGGCGGAGGAAAGAAAGAACAGAGAAAAAATTGAAAAGCTTAAAGTCAAAAAAGTTACGCTGGAAGATGTGTTTAACAAGATTGAGGAAGGTAAATTTATCGACTTGAATTTGATAATAAAAGCCGATGTGCAAGGCTCCATGGAAGCTCTTAAGGAGTCGCTCGTTAAACTGTCGAATGACGAAGTCAAAGTCAATATCGTACACAGCGGAGTAGGCGCCATAAACGAATCGGACATAATGCTGGCTGATACCTCGAAGGCAATTATAATTGGTTTCAATATACGCCCCGACGCCAACGCAAGGACTCTTGCCGAAAAAAGCGGAGTGGAAATAAAGCTGTATCGTATAATTTATGAGGCCATTGAGGACATAACCAAAGCCATAAAAGGCATGCTTACACCCACCTATAAAGAAACTTATCTCGGCAGAGCTGAAGTGCGCGCCATATATCGAATTTCGGGCGTAGGCACTGTGTCGGGCTGCATGGTTAAAGATGGAAAGATTACAAGAAACGCCAAGGTAAGGTTAATCAGAGACAATAAGGAAATATTTAATAGCGAAATAGCTTCACTTAAACGGTTTAAGGATGATGTTAAGGAAGTGGCGGCTGGATTTGAGTGCGGCATAGGCATAGCAAGATACAACGACGTGAAAGAAGGCGATATCATTGAGGCGTATATCATGGAAGAGGAGGAAAAATAATGCCGAAGATTGAAAGGATTGAAAATGAGATAAAAAAAGAATTAAACAATCTCATTGCCTATGAATTGAAAGATCCCCGATTAAACGCCATGATAAGCGTTACAAGAGTAGATACCGCCAAAGAGCTTAAATACGCTAAGGTATTCATAAGCGTATTTAATAATGCTTCTTCTCCCAAAGAGATATTGAAAGCCTTGAATAACGCCTCTTCATTTTTAAGGAACGAGCTTTTTAAGCGTCTGAAAATCAGAGAGGTGCCCGAGCTTCATTTTGTGTATGACGACAGTATAGAATACAGTTTCAAAATTAATAATATACTCAAAGAGATTGGCGTCAAGGAGGATTAATGTACGACAGATTAATTGAAGAATTAAACGCCGCCGCCGACATCGCTGTTTTTGTTCATATCAATCCCGACGGCGACAGCGTAGGTTCATCGCTTGCGTTATATAATTTTCTGAAAAAAAAGAATAAGACCGTTCATTTATATTCTCCTAACGCTGACGGGAGCATTCCCGCAAAGTTTTCTTATCTCAAAAATTACAATGCGTATAATGCCGAAAGATTGACGGATAAGCAATATGATTGCGCCGTGGCGCTTGATTGCGGCGACGCTTCAAGACTGAGCGAAGATAATTTCAAAATATTCAAAAAGGCCAAGACTAAAATAGTAATAGACCATCATGAATCGCATGAGAATTTTGCTTCTATTACCGTGTGCGAGCCTCAAGCCTCGTCTACCACTCAGATATTATACAAAATCTTGAAAGAGTTTGATAAAAGCGCCATTGATAAAGATATAGCTTTAGCTCTGTATACTGGTCTGGTTACCGATTCGGGCAGCTTTTCGTACAGCAGCACATCACCCGAAACCCATATAGTCGCAAGCGAATTATTGGCGTATGGCATAGACGCGGGCTTTGTCTCTCGCAAAGTAATGAAAGATACGCCCTATGCTCTGTTTAACCTGAAAAATAGGGCGCTTTCCAAAACAAAATTTTATGAAAACAACAATATAGCCGTAATCAATTTCAAAAACGATGACTTCCTGGCCACCGAAACCACTGAAGCGGATACCGAGGGGATAATTAATAATATACTCGACATTGACACTGTGGAAATTGCTATCTCTATCGCAGAAATAAACGATAAAGCTTTTAAGGTAAGTTTTCGCACCAAAGGCAAAGTAAGCGCGGTAGAGCTTGCCAAAATCTTCGGAGGGGGCGGACACGCCATGGCGGCAGGATGTAGAATATACGGCTATTACGACGATATTTACAACAAGCTAATAACTACCGCTACGGAGATGTTAAAACATGCTTAACGGCTTTATAAATTTATATAAAGAAAAAGGAATAACATCAAACAAAGCGGTTAGTATTCTAAAATATTACTTAAAACAGAATAATATTCAAACAAAAATCGGCCATTTTGGAACGCTTGACCCCTTGGCGGAAGGCGTATTGCCCATTGCTTTGGGAAGAGCCACAAGGCTTTTTGATTATTTTTTGGATAAAACGAAAGAATATTACGCGGTTGTTGAGTTCGGAATACAGACCGATACTTTGGATATGGGCGGCAGTGTGGTAAAACGCGAAGATGTCGTTATTACGCAAAATCAGATTTTGCAAGTTGTAGACCAATTCAAAGGAGAAATAGAACAAATTCCGCCCCATTTCAGCGCAAAATTCGTTAACGGCAAAAGAGCGTATGAATTGGCTAGAAAAGGCTTGTCCTTTGAATTAAAACCGAAAAAAATAATGATATACGATATTAGTTTAGTGAAAGAAGAGGGATATAATAAATTTGGCTTTAATATCGTATGCGGCGGCGGAGCGTATATAAGGGCTTTGGCGAGGGACATAGCGCAAAGATTGAATACCGTAGGCATGCTTGCGTCATTGACGCGGAAAGCGAGCGGCGAGTTTACTGTAGACAGCAGCGTAAAAATTGAAGAGCTGTCAAAAAATCCTTTGCAATACATATTGCCGATGGAAAAAGTAGTTGAATCATATCCGCAAATAATTGTTAAAGAAAGCGAAAAGACTGATTTGTTGAACGGCAAGGTTTTATTGTTTAATGAGCTTCCTCATGGCTATTTCGCCTTAAAAACATATGAAGACAATAAATTGTTCGGAATGGGAATAAACGACAATGGGAGGCTTAAGGTTAAGACATGGCTAATATAAATTCGTCAACGGCGCTTTCTTTGGGTTTTTTTGACAGCATACATAGAGGCCACCGCTATCTTTTGCAAGTCGGCAAGAAAATCGCTTCCTATTATAACGCCGAATTTACCGTAATGACTTTTGACGATAATTTTAACACGGCGCTGGGCAGAGAGGAAAAGGAAGTTTATTTATTGTCAGAAAGGCTGGAAATCCTTAAATCCTTGGGATATGATAAGATTGTTGTATTTGAGAGCTCAACCGATTTCTTAAACATGGACGCGGAAAAGTTTTTGCGATATTTGTTGACATATAATCCGATAGCTATCATTGCAGGGAACGATTATACCTTCGGCAAAGGCGGCAAAGGCGATATTGGTTTGTTGAAAAGCTTTATGAAAGAACACAATGTGAATGTTGCCGAAGTGGATTTGCTTAACTATTATAACAGCAAGATATCTACCTCAAGAATTAAGCGTTTTTTGCTTAAAGGCGAGATAGCCAAGGCCAATAAATTATTGGGGGACAGGTATTTTGTATCCGGAACGGTTACAAAAGGCAAAGGGCTGGGGAATAAGCTGGGCATACCCACCGCGAATATTGTCGCGCCAAAGCTTAAATTCCTTCCTAAAGACGGAGTATATAAGACATCCGTTCAAGTTGACGGGAAAACATATGACTCCATAACAAATGTGGGAACGCATCCCACATTCAATGATCATAGCTTTAATTTGGAAACCTTTATTTTGAATTACGACGGCAATTTGTATAACAAGAAAATCAAGATAAGTTTTATTGACAGATTGCGCGATGTAATTAAATTTAACAGCGTCGACGAATTGGTTAAGCAAATCAATTCCGATATAGTTAAGGCGTATCAAACATAATCAAATTGGAGGATATATGGCTAAATTCGGGCCTGCGGGAAATTCCTCGAGTTTTTATGAGCAGGGATATACATCTACCATTCAAGCCGCGAAGTGGTGCAAGGAGCTTGGTCTGGACTTGTTTGAATATTCATTTGGCAGAGGCATAAACATATCTGATAAAACCGCAAAAGCCATTGGCGAAGAATTTACTTTGCAAGGCGTGGAACTTTCCGTTCACGCTCCTTATTATATTAATTTTGCAAATACCGACGATACGCTTATCAATAAATCCATAATGTACGTAACAAAAAGCATAGAGAAAGCTAAGCTTATGAACGCCGAAAGGGTGGTATTTCATACCGCTTCGGTGGGAAAGGCGGAAAGAAGCCAAGCTGTTGAAATTACCAAAAATAACCTCAAAAAGCTTATTGACGCTATTGAAGAGAAGCAATTAAAGAATTTCATATTATGTCCTGAAACTATGGGCAAAATCGGACAGATAGGCACTGTGGACGAAATAATTGATTTTTGCAATCTTGCCGATTATTTTTATCCGTGCGTGGATTTTGGACACATAAACGCCAGAGAACAAGGTTATTTCAAATCCGTAAAAGAATACGATCAAGTAATATCCAAATTACTTGACCATCTGCCAGGGCATAAAGTCAAGTATATGCAAATACATTTCAGCAAGATAGAATACGGCCCGAAAGGCGAGATACGTCATCTTACGTTCAAAGATAAAAAATACGGTCCGGAATTTCCTCCTCTTGCCGAAGTAATAATCAAAAAAGCCTTGCAACCTCATATAATATGCGAATCGGACAATACGCAGGCCGAAGACGCATTGGAAATGAAAAAGATTTATTATAAAATGTTGGCAAAATGAGACTACACGGCATATAAATAATATGTGTCAACGGCTGTTTTTGTTAAAATAAAACAAAATAGAAAAAAAATTATTGCTTGCGTAATAATTTTAACGATTGCGCTCAGCGTTTTTTTATATTATCGAAAGGTTACCGTCCCTTATATTGTCAAGCTGTCCGACGAATCCATAAAAGCCGAAGCCATAAACACTATAAATAAATCCAATGAAAAAATACAGAGGCTTAACGCCTTCTACGGCAGTCTTTTTGAATTTGTTAAAAACAATGACGGGGATATTGTTTTAATTAGAAGCAATACCACTTTAATAAACCAAATAAATATGTACGCTTCTACCGTTATACAAAATTTTCTAAATGAAATCGTAAACAAAGACATTAAGATTCATTCGGGCGATTTTCTGGGAAGCGTGCTGTTCGCGGGCAAAGGCAGGGAAATAGATATAAGGGTTGTGTCAATAGGCAAATGCGATACAATATTTAATTCAAAAATATACGCTATGGGCATTAATCATGCCCTGCACAGATTAACAATAGACGTAAATATTTCCATAGATGTTATTATTCCTCGCCAAAGCCGCAACACAGTTGAGGTGATGTATGAAATCCTTATGGGAGAAAATGTCATTATAGGGAAAGTTCCCACCACATACCTTTCGGGGGAGAATTTTGACACCGATTATATTGATTTAATTCCTTAATGATGTATGGGGCATATCATTTGCAAAATGGCAATAATGATGGTATACTATTTTCTATAAATTTTCGGGAGTTTACGTGTTTATGCAAGAAAAAATTAAAGAGATTTTGACTAAAGCAAAGCAAAGAATATTAGACGCCGACAGCATGCAGCTGATAAATGAAATACGAGTAAGGTTTTTGGGCAAAAACGGAGAAATAACCGCTCTGCTTAAATCCCTAAAAGACGCGCCTGCCGACCAAAGACCGAAGTTGGGCAAATTAATAAACGATTTGCGCGGCGAAGTGGAAACTATTCTTATCGAGCATGAAAAAAACATAGCCGAGCGCGAAAAACAGAAAAAGCTTAAGGAAGAGCGTATAGACATTACTTTATCAAAGAACAACAGAAAAATAGGCGCGCTTCATCCATTGAATAAAGTAATAAGAGACATATGCGACATTTTCATTGGCTTGGGTTTTGAAGTAAAAGACGGACCCGAGGTTGAACTGGATTATTATAATTTTGAAGGCTTAAACATACCCGCCGACCATCCCGCAAGAGACGAGCAAGATACTTTCTATATTAACGACAATATTTTGTTGAGAACACAAACATCCGCCGTTCAGGTGAGAACTATGGAGGAGCAGAAACCTCCCATCAGGATTGTTTGTCCGGGCAAGGTGTATCGTCCCGACGACGACGCTTCTCATTCTCCAATGTTTCATCAAATTGAAGGATTGGTGGTGGATGAGAATATTACCTTATGCGATTTGCAAGGCTTGCTTGACGCTTTTGCTCAAGAATTCTTTAGTTCCGTTACAAAAACAAGACTTAGACCGTCATTTTTCCCTTTTACGGAGCCAAGCGTGGAAGTGGATTTAAGCTGCGTCATGTGCGGCGGCAAAGGCTGCAGTTTGTGCAAAGGAACGGGTTGGATAGAATTGCTTGGAGCAGGGGTGGTAAACCCCAGAGTGCTTGAGTATTCGGGTATAGATTCAAAAAAATATTCGGGACTTGCTTTCGGATTGGGGGTGGAAAGAGCCGCCATGATTAAATACGGCATTCCGGACATTCGTTTGTTTTTTGAAAACGATATCAGATTTTTGAAACAATACAGGTAGGAGGAGCAATACAGGTAGGAGGAGTATATGAAGGCGCCCATAAGCTGGTTAAAAGACTTTGTAGATATAGAAATAAGCCCCCAAGAACTTGCCGATAAGCTGGTTTCATGCGGCTTTGAAATAGAAGAAATAATTTATCAAAAAGATAAAATCAAGAATGTGGTTACGGGTAAGATTATAAATATCAACAAACACCCTAACGCCGATAAGTTGTTAATTTGTGAGATAGACACCGCAAAAGAAAAGATTACCGTAATAACCGCCGCTCAAAATGTGAAAGTAGGCGATATCGTGCCCGTCGCGCTTGACGGAGCTCAGCTTGCCAACGGCAAAAAAATAAAAGCGGGCGAGCTTAGAGGAATACTTTCGCAAGGTATGATGTGTTCGGGCGAGGATTTGGATTTAACTGAAAATGATTATGCGGGAGCCGGAGTATATGGCATACTTATTTTGCATAAAGACACTCCCTTAGGCGCCGATATCAATGATATTATCGGTAACGACGATGTGATTCTGGATATTTCGGTAACCACCAATAGGCAAGACTGCAACAGCATTATCGGCATAGCCAGAGAAATTGCCGCCGTTACGGATAAAAAGTTTATCGCTCCTGATTTGTCTTTTAATAAAGTGGCTGAAAGCGTTTGCGATAAATTAAGCGTAGAGGTCGCCGATTATAATTTATGCCATAGATATATGGCGATGGGAATTAAGGACGTAATAATTAAACAGTCGCCCCAAATTATAAAAAAGAGATTAAAGGCAGTGGGCATAAGGCCCATAAATAACATTGTTGACGTAACCAATTATGTATTAATTGAAACGGGACAGCCTCTCCACGCTTTTGATTTCGATTTGCTTGAAGGAGGCAAGATAATAGTCAGGACAGCTGAACAAGGCGAAAAGATAACCGCGCTTGACGGTAAAGAATACGCTTTGGATAAAGACAATTTACTTATTTGCGACATTAATAAACCCGTAGCCGTAGCCGGAATCATGGGCGGGGAATTTTCTTCAGTTAATCAAAAGACTAAAACGATCGCCCTTGAATCGGCTAATTTCGCACGCGACAGCGTAAGGCGCACCTCAAGAAAGCTCAACTTGCGTTCGGATTCTTCTCAGCGCTTTGAAAAGGGCGTGGATTTTTATTCTCAAGAGCTGGGGCTTTATCGGGCTTTGTCCATAATAGACAAATATGGCTGGGGAAAAATTATGGACGGCGTAATAGATAAAAAACAAGCTGAAATTTCCAATAAGGAAATTGTTTGCGATTATTCAGAAATTAATAAAGTGCTTGGCATAAGCGTCGATAAAGACATTATTGTTGATATATTAAGAAAATTGAATTTTTCGGTCAATCTTGACGGGAATAAGCTAACCGTTACCATTCCGCTTTATCGCATTGACGTTGACGGGATAAACGACCTTGCCGAAGAGGTAATAAGAATATACGGCTACAAGCATCTTGTTCCTACATTGCTTATCGATACGCAAATGGTCAGAGGCGGCAAATCCGCCGCTCAAAAGCTTACCGATAAGATAAAAGCCGCTTTGATAGCTCACGGCTTTTATGAAACCATAAGTTATTCTTTTATTTCGCCCAAAGCGTTTGATGCTTTGAGATTGCCCAATGACCACGCTTTAAGAAAAACAATAAAGCTGAGAAATCCGCTGGGCGAAGATTACAGCGTTATGCGCACCACTCTTTGTTACAGCATGATTAAGACAATGGCGTCCAATATCACAAGGGGAAATAAGCAAGCAAGATTCTTTGAATTTGCAAAAACTTATTTGCCTGACAGTTTGCCGCTTAGCGGACTTCCTGTAGAGGAATATTATTTATGCACCGGCGTTTATGGCGATAATGAGGATTTTTATACCCTAAAAAACGTTTGGGAAGATATCTTCGATACGCTGGGTATCGAAAGGGATTATGCGCTTTCAGACATAAGCTATCTTCATCCCGGCAGAGGCGCGGCAATACTTGGAAAAAACGGCGAAAAGATTGGATATATAGGCGAGGTGTTGCCCGATGTTTGCAAGGAATTTGATATCGATAAACGCCTATATGTTGCTGAGATTTCGCATAAATATTTAATTGATAACGCCAAAGTCGTTTACGGCTATAAGCCTATATCAAGGTATCAAGGCTGTGAAAGGGATTTGGCGCTTTTAATGCCCAAAGAAACCCCCGTAAAAGATGTTTTGAACATAATAAGAGCTAACGGTACCGATTTGTTGGAAGATTGCGAAGTGTTTGACGTGTACGAAGGCAGCCGCATTCCCACAGGCTTAAAAAGCGTTGCCGTTAATCTGTCTTTCAGGCATTTAAGCCGCACCTTAACCGATGAGGAGATTAACCTTGTAATAGATAATATTCTAAAAGGATTGGCGGCCATAAATGCGCATCTCAGACAAGCTTGAGCTACTGGCTCCCGCAGGCGACAAAGAAGCTTTGGAGCAAGCGGTTTATAACGGCGCGGACGCGGTATATTTTGGCTATAAGACTTTGAACGCAAGAGCTTCCGCCCCGAATTTTGACGATTTGACAAAGGCGGTAAGCTTTTGTCATTTATTTAATGTAAAAACTTATCTTACCCTAAATATTGCCATTAAAGACAATGAATTAGAAGAAGCCGAAGAAATTATTCTTGAAGCGGACAAAGCCGGAACAGACGCTTTTATTATCGCCGATTTGTCCCTTTTGCCGCTGATTAAAAAGCTTGCTCCATGCGCTCAGGTACACGCAAGCACTCAAATGGGTATTCATAACCGTTACGGCGCCATGCTTATGGAAAAAATGGGATTTGACCGTATTATTTTATCGCGTGAAACAACGTTGGACGATATAAAAGATATACGCGAACATATCGATATACCCATAGAAGTTTTTGCGCACGGCGCCATATGCGTCAGCTTTTCGGGGAGCTGTCTTTTATCCTCAATAACTACGGGCAAAAGCGGAAACAGGGGCAGATGCTTGCAATTGTGCCGCAAAGAGTATCAAGCCTATTTTGATGGTAAAAAAAGCGGTCAAGGATATTTGCTGTCCGCAAAAGACTTATGTCTTATCAATAATCTTGAAGACCTCAAAAAAGCAGGAGTCAACGCCATAAAAATTGAAGGCAGGCTTAAACGCCCTGAATATGTCGCTAATTGCGTGCGGGAATATAGAAAAGCGATTGACTTTGGCGGTTTAAATGATTTGTCCACGCTCAAAAAGCTATTCAACCGCGGTGACTTCACGCAAGGGTACCTTTATGAAGGAAATAAGGCAAAAATAATTTATCCATTTACGCCCGGGCACATAGGGGTAAGAATCGGCAAAGTTGATAAATTGGAAGGCGATTTTATAATAATCCATACGCATAGACCTATAAATCAAGACGACGGGTTTAAGATTTTAAGGAATAAAAGGGAAGTGGGCGGTTTTATCGGCAAAGGAGCTAAATTTGTCAAAGCTGAAAACAAATTATATATCTATCGCTTAAAAAATACCATGGGCGCAAAAGCCGACGATGATATTGCGCTTACAAATGACGCCGATTTGAATAATCAGTCGGAGGCCCGTCAAAAGAAGCTGGACGTTAAAATGGATGTTAAGCTTATGGCGAATCAAAAAACTGAATTGAAGGCCGCCTGCGGCGCCCATACCGTTACAGTATGCGGCGATATGCCGCAAAAAGCCATTACCAGCCCTTTAAGCCATAATCAGATTAAAAACCAATTGCAAAAAACAGGCGGTACGATATTTACCGTCGAAGAAATTAATATAGATACCGACAACAATTCCTTTTTGCCGTTGTCAAAGTTAAATGAGTTGAAAAGAAAGGCAATAAGCGAGCTTGAAAATCAAATATTAAGCGCTTATATAAGAAAGCCGTCAAGGCCGTATAGCGAAGAGTTATTTATTAATTACAAAAAATCTCTATATAAAGATGCCATAAAGTCTTTTAACAGCATAAAAACAAACGCCGATACGGGAGAAGGCGATAAAAGAATCTTTATTGAAATTAAAGACATAAGGCAGTTGACAAAATTCTTGCAGGACAAAATAAAAAACATTGTATATGCTCCCGATAATTATAATAAAAAAGATTGTATTGATTTTTATAATTTTGCAAAGCGCGAAGGGAACAACGTTTTTATAAAGTTGCCCGTTTTTGTGCCAAGCAGAGCAGTTGACATATTAAAAGATATATGTATTACATTTGATGGTATAATTTGTAATAATTATTACGGAATTATGCTTTCTCTGGAATACAACAAACTGTTTATCCCGTTATATAACCTCAATATAACAAACACTCAAAACCCCTTATTGAAATATTGTTATGATTATATGGCTTCTATGGAGCTTAATTTGCGTGAAACCGAGAATGTAAGGGGTATGGTTTATGCCTACGGACATTTACCGTTAATGTATCTTGTTCATTGCCCACTCAAAACATTGGGCCGGAATTGCTCTGATTGTGGCAGTAATCTTGTTTTTAGAGACAAAAGAGGGTATTATATTATTAATAAAGTATGCGTTAATTCAAGCGATTGTCTGCATATTATGAAGAATGGCATAGTTACTGATGTCGGAAGTCGATTGGCGCAAGATAAATCAATTTATATCGACCTTACCGAAAAAGAAGAAAAGGACATACGCGAAAATATTGTAAAAGATTATATCAATAACAGCCGAACGCCGCAAGGCGTGTATACGCTGAATCATTTGAAAAGAGGGGTTAAATAAGCCAAAATACCGTTAATGTATGGAGAATTATGAATACAAAATCACGAAAGATACTTGAGTTTGATAAGGTATTGTCAAAAATTGCTTTATTCTGCGTTACGGAAAAGGCAAAACAAATTATTTTGGAATTGTCTCCTTTTCATGAAAAGGGATACATTGAAGAATTATTGAATCAGGTAGACGAGGCCGACAAAATACTTTATTTCCATTCCTTATCACCGTCATTCAGCGTGGACAATATCGAGCGCTCGTTGGATAAGGCGGCGGTAATGTCAGTGCTTTCCATGGAGGAATTGCTGAAAATATCCAAGGCCTTAAGAATTTCAAGAAATTTGCATACGCTTATAACAAAAATAAATGATGATGAAATAAAATTGCTTAAGGAGCTGGCTTCCGGTATCTTTATTAATAAATCCCTGGAAGAAGAAATAGAAAGAGCCATATTGTCCGAAACCGAAATGAGCGACAACGCCTCAAATGAATTAAGGGTTATTCGCAATAAGATAAGAAAAGTTTCGGAGACCATAAAAGCAAAGCTTTATAATTTCGCCAATTCTCCGTCTTATGCCAAATATTTACAGGATAATATAGTAACCGTAAGGAATGACAGATATGTGCTTCCCGTAAAATCCGAACATAAAGGCGCCATACCTGGTCTTATTCATGACCAAAGCTCATCGGGCGCCACCATTTATGTGGAGCCTATGGCGATTGTTGAATTAAATAACGAGCTTAAGAGCTTAATGATTGAGGAAAGCAAAGAAATTGAAAGAATTTTGAAGGAGCTTACCTTAAAAGTATCAAATGACGTAGATAAAATTAGGGGTTCATTTGAGATTATAATCCAACTTGACGCTATTTTCGCCAAAGCCATATACGCCAATCATACTAAAGCGGTAAAGCCGAATATTAACGATAAAGCTTATATAGATATTAAAAGCGGCAGGCATCCTTTGATAGACAAGGATAAGGTTGTGCCCAACAGTATTCATGTCGGCAAGGATTTTGACATGCTTTTTGTTACCGGTCCAAACACGGGAGGCAAAACCGTAACTCTTAAACTTGTAGGACTGTGCGTCTTGATGGCTTTAAGCGGTTTATATGTGCCTGCAAATGAGGCGGATATAGGGATATTTGACAATATTTTCTGCGACATTGGCGACGAACAGAGCATAGAACAGAATTTGTCCACGTTTTCTTCCCATATAAACAACATTAAGCATATTATTGACGCTCTTACGCCAAGTTCTCTTGTGTTGCTTGATGAATTGGGAGCGGGCACCGATCCCGCCGAAGGCGCGAGCTTGGCTTTAAGCATTGCCGACTATATCAAAAACAGCAAAGCCAAAGCGATAATTACCACTCATTATAATGAGCTAAAAGAATACGCCATGGTTAATGAAGGCATGCAAAACGCCTCAATGGAATTCAATCCCGAAACCTATTCTCCCACTTATAAATTAACCATAGGAGTTCCGGGAGCGTCCAACGCTTTATTGATCGCCCAAAAGCTGGGGC
>CZCB01001344.1_pt2 | contig 91658 bp, 73 predicted proteins | sample 591991 | NCBI WGS metagenome assembly CZCB01 (sample SAMEA3556809, study PRJEB10932) | anaerobic digester metagenome
TGGTGCACCAGGTGCACCATTTCCAGCCAAATCCCTGAAGAAAGAGAAAGTAATGGTCCACAGAGTACACCATATCCACTAAAACGCTGGTACACGTTGAGGAGATCCGATTGCCTGCCGTACGATATTTTGGTATACTGTTTCGTACGAAGACAATTTGAGGTGGGGACTTAGCTCAGCGGTAGAGCGTTCGGTTCACATCCGAAAGGTCACAGGTTCAAACCCTGTAGTCCCCACCATCCAAGTCCTCTCTTTGCTCCTAATATGATTTGGATGTTATTTGCCCGGTGTATCACTTTCCCGGTGCTTTCCTCAAGACCTAAACGCACATTTAGTTTGTCAAAGGGTGCCTTGACCACCCTTTGACTGTGGGTTGTTGGCTGAACCTGTGTGCCTATCCGTGTTTGCTGGATCTCCACATGAACCGCGGACATCCTTTTTCCATGCACACCTTTCTTCTGATTTGGAAACCGCTCATGTTGATTTCTTTGTGGCTGCCGGGGGATTGGGTCGTATTCCTCTTGGATTAGGAACCGCCCGAGCCTCAAATACTAAGCGGAGGAGTTAAATCCCGCTATCTAGAGTGGGTGATTCTAAGCCGCTTGCGGCCGGTGACAAGACCTAGGCCTGAGCGCTCGATGTAAGGCAAGGGAAAGGACGGGTATCTACATGAAGAGGAAAACATTCTTGACGGCATTGGCGGTGATTTTTGCCGCAGTGTGCCTTGTATACCTGGCGTCAGCCCGGACTGAAGCTGAAGGCATAACCCGGGTAGTCTTGCCCCCGGGGTACAGGATAGAGCGGTACATAAGCGGGCTCACGTTTCCCACCGCGGTAACCTGGGACGAGTCCGGCGTCATGTACGTAAGTGAGGCAGCGGTAAGTGCTGGCGAAGGTGAGCAGGGCATAGCGGCTGTGGGAGGGGACGGCGGGCAGGTTCAAGGCAGGATTGTGCGGGTAGCACCTGATGTATATGAAGTAGTGGTTGACGGTCTTAACGCCCCGGTTACAGATGTGAAAATCCGGTACGGTAAAATCTACATTGCCCACAGGGATTGTGTGTCGGTCATCGAAACCGGCACTGACTTTTCGGAACCGAAAGCAAGCCTTGGAGAACCCGCATCTACTGCGGAACAGGCCGGGGACCAGCCGGGGCAAGCAGACAGGTTCGGCAGGTTCACGCGCACCGACTTGCTGCAAGGATTGCCCTTTGGGGACCACTTCACAGGCGAAATCGCCTTCGGCCCCGACGGAAGTATCTATGTGGGACATGGTACGGTTACCAATTCAGGGGTTGTGGGTGAGGACAACTTCCAGAGAGGTTGGGCGGCATCTTTCCCTGAAATGCACGATGTGCCTCCAATGGACGTTGTGCTTTCCGGGATGAATTTCACTTCCCGGGATCCTAGGACCAGCAATCCTTTCGATAATGCGGTAACCGGAGGGTTCTTGCCCTTTGGCACGCAATCAACACCTGGACAGAAGATTTCCGGGAAATCTCAGGCCAGCGGCGTGATCTACAGGATTTCCGAAAATGAAAACCATGCGCAGGTATACGCGTGGGGGCTGAGAAACCCCTTTGGAATTGGGTTTGCCCCTGACGGCAGGCTGATTGCCATAGACCAGGGCTACCAAGACAGGGGGTCCCGCCCCGTCGCTAACGCACCGGATCCTGTCTATGAGGTAAAGCAAGGTGCCTGGTACGGTTGGCCTGATTATGCCGCCGGGGAATCCATCACAGACCCCAAATTCAAGCCGTCGGCCAAGCACGCCCCGTTGGCCAACCTGCTCCAGGAGCATCCCAAACTTGAGAAACCCTTAGCGGTGTTTCAGCCCGGAACAGGGCTTATGAAATTCGGATTTGCCCCTGAGATCTTCGATCCCTCACGGCGCATGTATGTAGCAGCCTTTGGCGAGGGGGATATTTCCTGCGCTCTGGCCGGAACCAAAGGGTTCCGTCACGGGATTTCAGCAGGTAGTTTGGACCGGGGGGATAAGACGGACCGGGCGGATCACCCACGCCGGACAGACCAGACGACAGATCAGGCTGATAAACCTTCCATCCCCGGCGGATGTGTGTACGCCTTGGATATGGACACCGGGCAACATGAACTGTTTGCCTATAACGAATCCCTGGCCCCGGCAGGCCGGAGCCTTTCCGGGTTCAATCACCCTGTGGACGTAAAATTCGGTCCCGACGGATCAATGTACGTGGTGGATTTCGGAGTTATCGAAAGCGACGGCAAGGTTTACCGGGGAGTCCCGGGTACAGGGGCGGTGTGGAAGATATCTGTGCAGCGATCAGAACTTAAGATTTTCCGGGAAAAATGCACGGCCCTGATCCAATCCATAACCGGGCTGGCAGCGCCTGGGGAAGGGGATAACCAAGGTGATAGCATCAATGTTCCGGATAGCCCTTTGGGCCAGGCTCAACAACCTCAGCAAACCCAGGCACCTCAATGGGATCCCGACTACACTCAGCTCCAGGCCCAAGTGGAGGAATACATAAGCGGGTTGGCTCAGCTTGGTCAGGAATGGGGGGTGTACTTCAAAGATCTTACGTCCGGTAAGACTTTCGGTGTAAACCCGGACCTGCAAGTACCTGCGGCAAGCACGGTAAAGGTGCCTGTGGTGCTTTACACCAGCGTTTTGGTGTCTCGGGGCGAGCTTTCATGGAACGAAACCATGACCTACAACGCTGCCCGTGACTGGCGGGGCGGGGCAGGTATCATCCAGTACACTGCCAAAGACGGGGATACGTTTACCATAAGGGAACTGGCTGAAAAATCCATCACCCACAGCGACAACGTGGCTTGGAAAATGCTCGAACGCAGACTTGGCAAAGACAACCTCATCAATTTCATGAAGGAAATCGGCGGCACCACAGTATATCCAGGAGGGCAGAACATCTCCACCCCCAGGGACAACGCTATATACATGGAAGCGGCGCTCCACTTCTCAAAGACCGACCCAGAGGGCGAAAAACTCATGTTTGACCTCGCCAATACCATATGGAACACCGGGCTTAACAGGTACATTACAGAGGTGACCGTAGCCCATAAAGAAGGGGATATCATGGGTGTAGCCAATGACGTTGGGGTGATATACGCCGAGCGCCCGTATATTTTGTCCATAATGTCGAAAGGCCACGAGGACGTAGAGGCAGGGTTTGAGAAGATAGGGGAAATCTCCAGGATGATCTTTGACTACCAGAACAGCTTGCTGAGCCAACACGGGTTGCCATAATATGGTACCGAACTTAGTGTAAAATAGATAAAACGCTAATCTCGAGGTGGTACTCATGGAAGTTCTGGTTCTCGGAAAATACTCCCCGTTTCCTCCTGCCGGAGGCGCTTGTTCAGGATACTGGCTAAGTTCAGGTGATACAGGGATTCTCCTTGAATGCGGGCCTGGAGTAGCATCGAGGCTGCAAGCACATGTGCCCCTCTCCAAGCTCTCCACGGTTATTCTGTCTCATCTCCATTTTGACCATATATCTGATTTCTTGGCCTTGCGTTATGCGGCTACCCCTGACGGCCGCTACCGCCAACTTCCGCCGCACATCACGGTGTATGCACCTCCTGAGCCTGCCGGGACTTTCAGCATGCTTTCATACAAAGGGGTGGAGACAGTAGCAGTACCTGGCCTCGGACACAACGAAGCCCCTGACGAATCAGTACCGGTGTTCGAGATTACTGTCGGCAGCATCAAGGTGTCATTCTTTAAGGTAGAGCACCCATACCCAGCATGCGCTGTGCGGTTTGAGGATTCAAACGGCAAGGTAATCGCGTATTCCGGGGATACCCGCCCATGCCAGGGCCTCTACAGTGCCGCCCAGGGAGCCGATTTGTTCCTGTGTGAAGCGTCAGCCATAGAAGAGGACGCCGAGTTTGCCAGTGCCGGGCATATGACCGCTGTCCAGGCAGGTGAAGTTGCCCGGAAAGCCGGCGTGAAACGGCTGCTGCTTACCCATATCTGGCCCTTCTACGATGAAGGTATCCTTTTGGCTGAATGCAGGACGAGCTTTGAACGGTGCGAAATCGTTGGTGAGGGCAAGCGATACAGTGTATGATTTTGGTAAGCTGCAATCAGGCTAGTTTGAAACTGCGAGGGGGTTCTGCCGTGGGCTACATAGAGGAGTTCATTGAGTTTCTGTCGATTCCCAGCATCAGTGCTCTTCCGGAGCACAAACCCGACGTGGCAAGGGCTGCACAGTGGCTAAAAGACAGAATGACCCGGGCAGGGATCGACGATGTCAGGATCATCGAGACCAAAGGCCATCCGCTGGTGTTTGGCCAAAAACCAGCCCAGACCCAGGACAGTTCCAAGGCGCCCACTGTGCTCATTTACGGCCACTACGACGTCCAACCTGCCGATCCCCTGGATGAGTGGCATTCTCCGCCTTTTGAGCCCCAGCTAAGGGATGGCAAGGTATTTGCAAGGGGCGCGTCAGACGACAAAGGTGGTATCTACCCTGCTATTTTGGCAGCGGAAGACGTCATAAAGGAAAACTCTTTGCCCGTCAACCTTAAGTTCCTGTTTGAAGGCGAAGAAGAGATAGGCAGCCCTTCACTGAAGGAGATTCTGGAGGCGTACAAGGACCTGTTTGCCTGCGATCTTGTGTTGTCTGTAGATGGCGGGATGTTTTCAAGGGAGATCCCGTCTATAACCACCGGCAGCAGGGGGTTGGCAGCGATTGAAATAGAAGTGACCGGCCCTGATTCGGATGTCCATTCAGGATCAGCAGGGGGAGTAATTCACAACCCGATTCATGCCTTGGCTGAGATCCTTACCGGCCTCAAAGACAGCGAGGGTAAGATCCTGGTAAAAGGATTCTACGATGATGTGCGAGAGATATCCCCCGCTGAGCGCGAGGAGTTTGAGAAAGTCCCCATTGATGAGGAACAGATCAGGCAGATGCTGGGAGTACCCGCCTTGTTTGGCGAACCTGGGTACACCTTGGCTGAGCGGATGTGGACCCGTCCAACCTTGGATGCCAACGGAATTTGGGGAGGTTTCCAGGGTGAAGGCACCAAGACCATCATTCCCGCAAGGGCAGGTTGCAAAATCACTTGCCGCCTGGTGCCTGACCAAGATCCTCAGACTATATACAAGCTGTTGGAAGATCACATAAAGGCTCATGTTCCTACGGGAGTAAGGGTAAGTGTCAGGGTATTTCCCGGTAACTCCAAGCCCTACGTGATTCCAGAGGATCATCCTGTATTGCCTGTGATGGAGGAAGTGCTCAAAGAACTCTTCGGCCGCGAACCCATAAGGGTACGCTTGGGCGGCACTCTGCCTATTGCCGCAGCGTTCTTGGACATCCTTGATACCTACTTGTTCTTCTTTGCCATGTCAGGACCCGATACCAATGTTCATGGGCCAAATGAATACATATTGACAGATGATCTGGACAGGTTACGGCAGGGCCTTAAGCTGTTTTGGGACAGGTATGCCGGATGCTTTGCCCAAGACTGAATTGCTAAGGCCAGGCCGCAGGCTCGCGTTATGGGCATCGCTGCCGGCCGGACAAGCCGGCTAAGACTTGTGAGTTTTCCAATAAGAAGACCGTGAAAGAGAGGCAGCCCCGACTACCCGGGAGCTGCCTCTCTGGGTGTGGGGCCCACCTTCTGCCGGCATCCATCCTTTGAGGCGATTAGTCGAGCCCCAAGATGAGCAAGATGAGGATCAGGAACACGATGAACGCCAGCCGATCGTCAAACAGGAAGTGGCCCATACTGTTTCACCTCCGCCTTGACAGCGCTTAAGTCATGCCCATCCTGACCGGACTTTCTGTGGTTCACTCCAGGCCCAGAATGAGCAGAATCAGGATTAGGAAAATAATGAACGCCAGCTGTTCGTCAAAGTGTGAGAGACCAGCCACTTTTACCCCTCCTGTCGGAAAGAATCTACGCTATCTTATGTTGACAACAGGGACGTGGTTACAGAACTCTACGAAAAACAAAGCTCGGCGGGGCCATGACTCGAGAATCGGGGGCGGCGCGATTTCCGGGGGAGGAGAGAAACCGCGCCACGGGTATGAGGTACTGATATACAGTATGTTGACATAATTACCAAGGTTACATAATAGGCGCGGCTTGTGAGTAACTAATCATTGTATCCGCAGTTTGAATGGGGTAAGATTATCGTGCACGGATATGTGCACACAGCTAAACCGGTGAGCGCAAACCTGTTCCTTGTGCCAAGCCGGCATCTTCGAGAACTACATAACGCGAAATTAACCGGAAAGCGGTGATAATGTGGCAGACAGAAATACATATGGACTTCTGGGGCTTGATAAGGCTTTGAATTTAAGCAGGAAAGAAGCAGGCGACTTGTTCGCCAAGCACGTGAACCCGGGGCTAAAGACCATGCTTTCAGCCATTGGGTTCGACAAGAACTTCGTTAGGGCGGAAGGGATTTTCGTTTACGACGATGCCGGCACCCGTTATCTTGACTTTCTCGGCGGGTACGGGAGCTTGCCTTTCGGCCACAACCCCAAGGATGTGCTAGCCGGAGTGGAGAAGGCCAGCAGCCATCCAAACTTCCTCCAAGCACGGGCCAGTTCCCTCCAAGCTGCCTTGGCCCACGACTTGGCAGCCATCCTGCCTGGGGATTTGAGCATGGCGTTTTTCTGCAACAGCGGAGCAGAATCGGTTGAGGGCGCGCTCAAAATGGCTAGGATCGCCACAGGCAAGCAGGTGTTCATCCACTGTACCGGCGCGTTCCACGGAAAAACCCTGGGTGCTTTGTCAGTAGGCGGCCGTGAGAAGTACAAGACGCCGTTCCAACCCCTGATTCCGGGATGCGTGGAAGTGCCCTTTGGCGACATCAGAGCCCTTGAACAGGCATTGGACCAGCACCGATGTGCCGCCGTTATCATGGAGCCGGTTCAAGGAGAAGCCGGGGTAATAGTTCCCCCTGAAGGTTATCTCAAACAGGTAAGGGAGCTGACCGATGCCCACGACACCCTGCTTATTCTAGACGAAGTGCAGACCGGTTTGGGCAGGACGGGGACTATGTTTGCATGCGAACACGAGGGGGTCGTGCCAGACATCATGTGCCTTGCCAAAGCCCTAGGGGGCGGCGTGATGCCCTTGGGCGCCACTGTGGCTACCAGAAAGGTCTGGGAGAAGGCTTACGGGGGCCTCTCCAAGGCGGTGCTTCATACTTCGACCTTCGGCGGTGGTGCCAGGGCTTGTGCGGCGGGGCTCGTAACCATCAGTAAACTGGTTGAAGAAAACCTTGCCGAGCGGGCCCGGGACCTTGGCGAGTACTTCCTGAACGGCCTCAGGACCCTTCAGAAAAGCTACAAGACCATCAAGGAAGTCAGAGGGAAGGGGCTGCTAATCGGGCTTGAATTCGACAAGCCTGTGGAAGGGTTGCTTGACAAGCTTACAGCGGGTGCGATAAACGAATTTGCCAAGGAATACTATGCATCCTTGGTAGCAGGGGAGCTCTTGGGCAAACATCAGGTGATTACGGCATATACCCTCAACAATCCCAACGTGATGAGGCTCGAACCTCCTCTGACGGTGACCAAGGACCAGATCGATTACGTGCTCAACGCCCTCGAGGACATCTTTTCCCAGAGGAAAGGGCTGCTTAGGATGGCCTTATCTGTAGTCACCAAGAAGCCGTGAGCCAAGCGTTTGTGGTTGCCCTGGAGCCCGGTATAGAATGTCCGGGATTCCCGGGCCTTGTGTGGGGAGTGGCTGGGTTACGCCACTCCCAGATTTGTGAATACCCAATAAAAAGCTGATGTAAGAGCACCTGTTGCCGGATCTAGTCTCTGTTGAAGGAACCTGCGGGTTTGTGTCAAAGTAGTGAGCAGGGGAGGTTTTTCCATGAAGGCCACTATATACATCGACGGTGCTTGCAGAGGTAACCCAGGCCCGGCAGCCTGTGCTGCGGTAGTTCTGGTTGAAGGTCTTCCTGAAAAGGAATTTGCACTGTTTTTGGGGAAGGCTACCAACAATATCGCAGAATACTCAGGGGTTATTTTGGGCCTTGAGCAAGCCAGGAGACTGGGGATAGACGAGGTGGAGATTTATTCAGATTCAAATTTGTGCGTTCAGCAGATAAAAGGTGCGTTTAAAGTCTCCAGCGATAACCTCCTTCCCCTTTACAACCGGGCAAAATACCTCTTGGGGCAGTTTTCCAAATGGGATATCCGCCATATACCCAGGGAGCAGAATAAGCGTGCTGACGCTTTGTCCAACCTCGTGCTTGACCTCCACAAGCTTGTTTCCCAAGCGTGATGACGGCAGCATCCGGCGCGCCTCTGCCTTTGTAGCATAATGCTTAATTCTTGTGCTTTTCGGCGCGCTGCCTACGGAACCAAGCAAGGCGCTAGCCCTGATGTCGCGAGCTAGGTGTACAGGCGATTGCCAATGTGCTTGAAGTCGTTTCGCCCGACGACGGCATGTCACAAGCTATATGTGCAGATGATTGCCGTCTTGACTGTGGGAATATATGCTGTTTCAGCCGAGACTATATGTCCTGGTTTTCGTAACATATAATTGGTATCGGCATTGGCTGGTCAGCCTGAAAGGGGGGAGTGCAGACGACTGAGATGCTGAGGATGACTTTTCCCCGGAGCAAGAATGGGCCATTCAAAGGCAAGCACGGGAGATTAACCGGGACCCTGATCCTGGTTCTGGCCATCTTGGTCTTGGTAGATTCACGTGCATTTGGGGCTGCCACATATCCGGAACCCAAGGGGAACATAAACGACTACGTGGGCGTATTGACCCTGTCGGATATAGCAAACCTCAATGCCCTGGTAAATGCGGTCTTTGAACAGACAGGGGCCACCTTCGCCGTAGCCATTGTGCCTGACCATGGCGATGAATCCATCGAGATTTACGGCGTCAAGCTTTACGAGAAGTGGGGTATCGGCCAGGAAGGTGAGGATAGAGGTTTGCTTGTGATCCTCTCCATGGAAGAAAGGGAGCTTCGCATGGAGGTTGGATACGGACTTGAGCCGGTGATAACCGACGGCAGGGCCGGCGAATGCCTGGACATCATGATTCCGTATTTCAGGAACGAAGAGTTTGGAAAAGGCCTATATGCAGGCCTTCTCAACGCGGCCCAATACGTAGCCGACGACGCCGGCATAGAGCTTAAGATCGAAGCGCCCGAGGGATACGTACCTATTGTCCCTGAAGACGAGTTTGTCCGGCCAGGGGTCTCAACCGGGCTGATACTGCTGGTAGCAGGGCTTGTGCTCCTGCCCGGGCTGCTTGCAGGGTATTTCGCGATGAAGAGGCGGCGCTGCCCTAAGTGCAGGTCCAGATTGGTAATAACTGATAGGGTGCTTCACGAAGCTACTCCGTCGGTAGGCGGGTTGGCCGTCAGGATGTATAGGTGTCCCGTTTGCGGATATAACAGGGAGCAGCGGTACAGGACAAGACCGATTGTGCAGCCGCCGGGTTCGGGCCCCCACGTCGGGCCGGGACCGTTTTTCGGAGGGTTCGGAGGATCCGGCCGTAGATCCGGCAGAGGGTTTTCCGGTCCGAGAGGGTTTGGCGGCGGCAGAAGCGGTGGCGGCGGAGCAAGCAGGAAGTGGTGACTTCCGCGCTTGAGTACATGCTCAATGCAGTGATTTCTTGCCTTGGCGGAGAGTGGGAGCAGCTGGATACCTCACTCAGGCCGCTCTGATAAAGGTGACTAACGGGAGGGAAAAGCTGATGAAGAAGGGTATCACTGGTCTTGTAGTAGTACTGGTGTTGGTAGTACTCATCGGAGGTTGGTTTGTCTCCACATATAACGGATTGGTGAGGCAGACTGAAGCTATTGACGGGCAGTGGGCTCAGGTAGAGAACCAGCTCCAAAGGCGATATGACCTTATCCCTAACTTGGTAGCCACGGTCAAAGGTTACGCCCAGCACGAAGAAGAAGTGTTTACAGCCATTGCAGACGCAAGGGCAAGACTCAACCAGGCCGTAACCCCTGAAGACCGGGCGGCGGCAAGCAACGAAGTTGAGTCGGCGTTGGCAAGGCTCTTGGTGATTGTCGAAAATTACCCTGAACTTAAGGCAGACGCCCAGTTTATCAGGCTCATGGATGAACTTAGCGGCACCGAAACCCGGATTGCAGTGGAGCGCCTGAGATTCAACGAGCAGGTCAGGCTATACAACACAAAGATCAGGCAGTTTCCGGCTGTGCTTATTGCCAGGCTCATGGGATTTGAGCCAAGGACTTACTTTGAGATGGCCGAAGGCGCCGAAGAAGCACCTAAGGTTGAATTTTAACGGGCTAGCAGATCTCGACACTCAACACTGCCTGGACACACAGCGGTGCTTCTTGGAGACTGCAGCAGCTTTTGGATAACCAGGGTTTACGAGCACACCGAGGAAAGAGACTACAGGCCGAGATGGTTGACACAGGAAGCCGTGTAGAAGTAGACTTATGTAGCCGGTATTTCTGATGTCAAGCGTGTTGGACGCTTTGACGCCTTCCACCGGCCTTGTTATATTGTTTGTGGTAAGCAGGCCGGGTAGCCGCGGGCAGCTCTTGGCTGCCTGAGGAAAGTCCGGGCTCCACAGGGCAGGGCGCTGGGTAACGCCCAGCAAGGGTGACCTTAGGGAAAGTGCCACAGAAACATACCGCCACTGTCACGCTCCCCTTGCCTTACCGGAGGCATGCCCAGCCTCTGGAACTAAGGCGGGGACCGGCGGACAGGGGTAAGGGTGAAATGGTAGTGTAAGAGACTACCGGCAGTCGGGTGACCGGCTGGCCAGGCAAACCCCGCCCGGAGCAAGGCCAAATAGAGGGGCGATGACGTGGCCCGCCGAGCCCCTGGGTAAGGCCGCTTGAGGGAAAGGGTAACCTTTCTCCTAGATAGATGGCTACCCTCGACAGAACCCGGCTTACAGGCCTGCTTACCATTTTTTGAACGTCCTTCGGCCGGTCAGGTACGTACCATGCCATGGTCTCCTCAAGCAGTTGCGCGTTGCTAGGACGCTAAGGAGAGAGTACAGTGCCCGCTGCTGAGACTTTAGATGCCATATTGGAATATGGCCAGTTAGGCCTAGTCTTGTTGTCGTTTTGCGAATCTATATTCTTTCCGATACCTCCTGATCTTGTGCTGTTACCCATGGCCCTGATGAATCCCCGATTGAGTTTTTGGTATGCGCTTTTGACAACTTCGGCTTCAGTTGCGGGTGCTCTGGCCGGGTACGCTATTGGAAGGAGGGCCGGCCGCCCTCTTGTGGACAAGTATTTCGCCCCGGACAAGGTTTCCAGGATTGAGATCCTGTTTTCCAAGTATGGCGGGTGGGCGGTGGGGATTGCAGCCTTCACACCCATACCCTTCAAACTGTTCACTTTGGCTGGCGGCATCTTCAGGGTTGAACTGTGGCCGTTTGTGATTGCTTCGGCTATAGGCCGCGGTGGGCGGTTCTTCCTTGAGGGTGCTTTGGTTTATTTCCTGGGTGATGAAGCAATGGCGTTCTTAGGCCGGAACTTTGAAATGGTTACGGTAGTGCTTGCAGCCTCTGTGCTGGGAGTGGCTTGGTTGGCAAACCGGTTCCGGCTATGGGAAAAAGTGCGCCGACGGGCTTCACGGGCAGGTTCAGCCACGCCCGGACAGACAGAGAGCGTTGTACTCAGTCAAGCAGAACCAGACGGGCCAGAAGGCCTAGGCAGGCAAGAGGGGCAAGACGGTCAAGACGGCCTAAGTAGCAAAGATGGCCAAGAGGGATGCAGATGAGCAAAATGGGCAAGAGGGCAGCCCGACAAGAGGCGGGGCCAATTGAGGCAAACCACGTGGCCGGTGATTCCACTCCGGCACTTTCCGGTAAAGATAGGTTGCTACGGAAGGTTGCTTAGTGCTTAGAGGTGTCTTAAGCCCCCTGGTTTTTCATGTTATAGCCAGCAGATCTTCACTGGTGGCAATCCCTGTGGCCAAACCGTAGGCGAGGCTTGCTATTAGCGTCACGATTGTGTTAGGGGTACCGAGGCTCCATGGTTGAGGGGTAATCTCCAGAGGCGGCAAGATCAATCCCCACAGCAGCCATACCACAAGCCCGTTTATGAGCCCCAGGATCAGGTTGTGCCTGGAATGCATGTTACGCACCACCACAGCGAAAAGCAGCGCCCACAGTACACCTGCGAGCAAATGGATAACAAATCCTAAGATTGCACCGCTAGTGGAATAGGCGACGCCGCTGGCTGACACGAGATTGGCCAGTCCTCCCAAGAGGTTGAGCTTTACCAGACCGGCGCTCCTGCCGATTCCGAGGATAATGTCCATTAAAGCTATACCGGTAACTCCGCCCCAAAGGGCCCTGGTCCATAGGTTTCGCATGAGCAAACCACCTCGGATATATCATGCCTTACTATCGGGAAAATCATTACGAGGAAGCTAGCCGCCGGAAGGAAAATCGTAAGCGGCGTTAGAATGTACTTCGATGTGCTGGGCTTATTGCCCGGCCTTGTGTTTGCAGGCCTGTCCTTATCGCTCTAATGTACTTAAGCAGTCTTGCGGGTATGTAGTCCCTGGTTGTAGCAGGAGATAGAAAGCGTGATGTACCTTGAACCCGGAACCGAGGCCGAGTGGATATCTGCAGCTGTTCAAGACAAAAGACTTCTCCATGCTTTGGCTGGCCAGTGTCGCAATGGCTGCATCAATAATGGCTGTGGAAGCCACTGTGACTTGGGGAACTTGGGAAAGTACAGGCTCGGCTACTGCAGTAGGCATCCTCATAAGCGCAATCTCCTTGCCGAGGATCATCCTGGAAACCCTTGTTGGACGCGTTGTGGATGCTTTCGACCGGAAGAAACTGATGATCCTCGCAGCTCTGGGAGCGTCGCTTGTTTCCCTGGCCCTAACGTTGCTTACCAGGGAGAGTAACGGGAGCACGCTTTTCGCAACTGTCTCGTTTACTTGGATGTTGACTGTTTTCAACATGCTTTTCCATCGCGCGAGATCATCCCTACTCCCGAGGCTCATCAGCGAGCATTCTATTCTGGTTTCGGCTCAAGCGCTGCTCCACATTACGGTTAGCGGCATGTCAGTGTTGTCAGGCGGAGCTGCGCTCTTGATCCCTGTCATAGGAAGGGTTTCCATCATGGCCGCCGGAGCAGCTATGGCGATTGCTGCGGCCCTGGCAGCGGGGCAGATTTCCCATAGCGACCAAGGCCGGTCTGGAGTAAAGGCGATCCGGCCTTCTTTCGGGTTTAGGAATCTGTTGGGTGATCCTTTGGACATCGTCAAGAGCAACAGGTTCCTAGCCTGGTTCATAGTGTTTGTGGCGCTGACAAACATACCTCATAGAGCAATGCTGGCCATGGTTCTCCCAATAAGCGCAGAAAAAACCGGACTAGGTGCTCAGGGATATGGCGCGATTCAAATCGCGTTGAGCATTGGGGTCATCGCAGGCTGTCTAGTCGCCGGCCGGCTGTTGTCCCGGGGCAATCCTGTACTCTGGGTTATCCTGGGTATTGGCTTCAGCGCACTCTTTGCCGGGCTGATTGCCCTTCTGTCCGGGACGTTAACCATAGTCGCCTTGTTTGTCGCCTATGGGCTGGTTGAAGGATTTTTCATCCCGGGATTTGCAAAATTCGACCTAGAGATCCCAGATGATCTGCGCGGCAGGGTAAATTCGCTGTTTAACATAGCCGGACTGCTGCTTAGCCCCGTGGCCCAGATAGGTGGTGGGATGGTCTCAGACAGGTTTGGGCCTTCGACTCTCTACGGATGGTCAGGGTTGGCATTGTTTGTCGTAGCTCTTGTTGCGGTAGCGTTGCGCCCTCCGGAACATTTAGAAGAAGAGACCCAGGGAGCCGTAGAATCGGGAAATTGGTGCACGTAGTACACCATTGTGATCCTTGTGGGAGCAAAAAACCGGGAAAATGGTGCACGGGGTGCACCATTCCGGACGCTATGACGCCCGAAAACCCAGAAATCGGTGTACGTGGTATACCATTTTGGGCGCTACGAGACCGTCAAACCGGAAAATCGGTACAAGTGGTGCGCCATTCTAGCCCTAGAAGTGCCGGGAACTCAACAGATTGGTGCACGTGATGCACCACTTAAGCGGAAATAATCCTGAGAGCCAGAGAAAATGGCATACCTGGTACACCATTTTGAGCCAAATCCCTGAGGAAAGCGAAAATAATGGTGCATGAAGTGCACCATTTCCACTCCACCGTCGCGGGTAGTCCCACAAAATGGTACACGCACTGCACCATGATGAGTTGATCCTATGGGGTATCCAAAACCTAAGATGATGCGGTACACTAAGCGTGAAACACATGCCAAGGTGGGGATTACATGGCAGCTTTTGAGCAGATAAATCGAAGCAACGGTACCCGGTCAAGAGATAGGGAGCAAGACGGAAAGAGCATTTCCCTCAGTCTGGAAGTAGCCAGGGAGCAGATCGACTCAGGCTGGGCGTCGGTGCTTGTTGCCGACGGAAAAGTGTTGGACAGGGAAAAGGGCAGGGGGATTAAGCCTGCTCTGCTAATCCTCCAAAGAATGGGCCAGACTGCCGGCCGGTATCCCAACCTTGTATTTGGCGACAGGGTGCTTGGGCTTGCCGCTTTCAGACTGGGAGCTCTTATGGGCGCTGAGGCCATGTGGGGAGCCCTGGTGAGTCAGCCGGTGCTGACAGAAGCCGCCTCCCGAGGCATAGTAGTAGAAGGCCGCAAGCTCGTGCCATCAATCCTAAACCGTGCAGGAGACGGTTTATGCCCCATGGAACAACTCTCGGCTGCATGTGAAAGCGACACGCAGTTCTACACAGAACTCGTGAAAAAACTTCAAGGCAGTGAAGCAAGATAGCCCAAGAAAGACAGTTGAAAAAAGATAGTCGAAGAAAAATAGTTGAAGACACAAACAGAAACAGGTAATCACAGTAAAATATGCCACACCTATTCCACAACCTATGATGTCCCGTCGATTGTATAGCTGAAAGCACTTGGGTTTGACGTATTTTTTGGATGCGTGGCCTGCCTCAAGGTCCCCCTAGCCCAGGCCACCTCAACCCAAGTGCAAATCAGCAGAGGAGGCGGTGAGTTTGTCTGTCGGAAGAATCCTGAGATACCGGCTGTCCAGGTCGGAAAAACTCAGGCTCCGGACTGCATTGGTGCTGGTGCTTGCATTTTCAATGCTGGCGGGGATGTCCGGAATCGCTGAAGCCAAAGCAAAACCACACAAAGACGTGGCTAAGTTGGTAGAAAAACTGGTCAAACAGGTGGAGAAGGCGCTAAGACACACCCACAAGCTGGGTTTTGCTGATATCGGGCCATCCTTTTGGGCACTTGAATCCATCTTGAGGATGCATGGGTTCGGGATCATCCAAGGCTACGAAGGCAATATATTTAAGCCCAACAATCCCGTGACTCAAGCAGAAGCCCTGACCATGATGGTGAGGGCATTTGGCCTGGAAGATGAAGCGCAGGAACTGGCCAAGAGATTCAGTGGCATTTATGTAAGCCTTGACCAGGACATAACCAAGCAGGATAGCAATAGGCTCAAGAACTACTGGTATTTCGGCCAATTCAACGATGACGATTCCCCGGGATGGTTCTACGCAAGCGGCGCTTGGTACCCTTACGTGCCATTAACTGCAAGATGGTCCCTGGGATACATCCTGGTAGCCGTAAATGAGGGATGGGTGGAACTGGACGATCTCCATCCACAAAAGCCGGCAACCAGGGCATGGGTGGCAAAAGCCTTGGTAAGGGCCAGCGGTTACGGTGACGAAGCCGAAGCCAAGATGAAAGTCCCCTTGGAGTTTAAAGACTCCAAAGCTATCCCTGACGGTTATTGGGGATACGTTGCCCAGGCGGTAGATATGGGGCTGTTTAGAGGGTACACTGACCGTACATTCCAGCCAAACAAGCCGGTCACCAGGGCTGAAATGGCTGCCATACTTGACAGGTTGCTAAACGAAGAACTTCCCGATGAAATGCCCTACTACATCACAGGCACAGTGGTGGATGTCTCGAACAGCTACATCGAAGTAATGGTTGCTTCGGGCAAAGTCTACGAGTATCCCATTTCCAAGGATGCTGTGGTGTTCCTGCAAGACTCTACCCACGGTTCGGTAAAGGACATCAAGGTCGGAGATACAGTGAGGATACTCACCAACCCGGCTGATGTGGCGGTGTTGATTACCATCGTAAAGCGCGGCAGTTCGGCGCCGGTAAAAAGCGGCGAGATTCTTGGTACGATTATCTCGAAACTCACCACAAGCAAGGGTGAAGTGGTAGTCACCGTCAGGACGGATAAGGGCTCAGACACCCTGACCGTGGCGCCTGATTGCACAGTGACAGATGGGCGCTACGAATATGCAGCGTCGCGGCTTACAGTCGGGGACGTCATCTACGGCAAATTCCAAGACGGCAAGCTTTACTACATCCGGATACTTGAGGACGACAGCACCCATTTAAGCGGCACTATCTTGGCCAAGAAGACCTCTGGCAACACGCGGGTCTTGGAAATCGAGACCGATACCGGTAGGAAACGTTCGCTTAACTTGCATAAGGACGTGGTCATTAATTACGACGGGGACCAATTGGCCTACCGGGACCTTGCAGTTGGCGATGTGGCTGACTTCGTGATTGTGGATGGCGAGGTAGCGTACATCCAGGTCACTGAGCGGCAAAAGGATACCAGATACATTTCAGGTATCGTCACCAAGACCCGCATTGCAAGAGACGAAATGGATATTGAGGTGCGGGACAGCAATGACAAAACCCACAGGATCACCCTGTCGCCCAATGTGAAGGTGACATACAAGGGTGAAGTTGTGCCCAAGAACCAGATACAAGCGGGAGACAGGGTAAAGGTCAAACTGGTCAAGGATACAGGGATGGAAGTTGAGATCCTTGAGAAATACAGCGAGCTGTATGCAACTACCGGGATCATAGCTGAAATCAAGTCCGGTGCCACTGCCAGGACAAGGACCATAGTCGTGAAGCAGGATGACTGCAAACAGGTGATGCTCACTGTAAGTAGCGCCACCGAGATCTTCCGTGGCAGCTCCAAATTGTCCCCTGACAGGCTGGCAACAGGCGACAAGGTAACGGTGGAGCATGACGGCGAAGAGGCAATAAGGATAGAAGTTCTGGCTACCAAGCAGCCAATCCCGTTCGGAGATCTCTACGGCAAGGTTGAAAGCGTCACCCGTTACGACTATGCAGCGGTGCTGATTGTGGAATACCAGGGTGAAAAGACTCTGGTGATTGCAGATTCCGAAACCAAGGTAAGTTACAATAACCGCGCTTTGACCTGGGAAGACCTCAGAAAAGGCGACGTGATAAGGGTAGCCTTGGATGGCCATACAGCCGTTGAAATCAGGATAGATTCGAGACAATAGGCAAGAAAGTGCCTTTGGTGGATGAAGGCTGAGATTACACCGAGCCGGGGACTTGCCCGGCTCTTTCATTTAAGAACTTTATGACAATGAGCGGGGTTTTTTGGTCGTCATTGCCAAACGGGTTTGACTTGAGGATACCTTTAATGAACTCAACCTGATGTGGTTTGAGCGGCAGGCTGCTGCCCAGGATGTCTACCGCCCCCTTGTCGTTTACATCGAGTATCAAGGTCCACAGCCCTGTTTGTCTCCACACTTGCCTGGCTACCCTATCGGGATCTTTGGGTCCGAGTATTATGTGCCTTTCAAAGGGGGGCATTGTGCCGCCTGAATCGTCGATCTGGGCCACTTCATGGCCGGCCACGCGGAAGAACAACCCCTTGATGCCCAGGATTTTGCCTACAAGCGCACATGCTGCAGCTGCCAGGATCCTTGGAGCGCCTACTTCCCGTATAGCCATCTCCATGGAGCGCACCGCTGAAATGCTGGCATCAGGATGGGCAAATCTGGACAGCAGCCGGGCGAGGATCCCGGGTCTTACGGTATTGGGATCGATGGCCCGTCCCTGCATGATGGCTACCACCGATTCAGCTATCCCCACCAAATCCCCGGGCGCTGCGATGTCTTTGGTGTAGCGACGGATTACATCTGCCGGATCGTCTCTGTCTGTGATAAGGTGGGTGCGGATCCGCAGTATGGCGGTATTTTGTTCATCCCAGCGGTATGCCACCTAAGCTCACCTCGGAAGTTTGCACGGTTTTCGTCCTAAGATGCCTGGGTCTTGAGTTTATGCAGATATCGCGCGACGCCGTTGTATATACACTGGGCCAGCCGTTTCCTGAACAAGGGCGCCCTGAAGTTAGCCTCGTCAGCAAAGTACGTAAGGCACACAGGTTCAACCCTTACGCAGGGGATGTCAAGCCCAGGGCGTGGGGGCAGGGTCTCTGATTCAGGCGTGATGCCCATCCGTTCCCGCAAAGCCAGGGCGATTTCTTTAAGAAGCAGTTGTGAATCCTCGCAACCTTGTTTTGCTGCAAGCCTGTAGACCTGGGCCAGGGGATCATCGCTGCCTGAAGCATGGATCTCGACGCACAACGCAGGATTGCCTGCCCTGAGTATCTTGACCCGCTCTTCTTCAGGGAGGTACTCATCCTCGGTACGCGTGATCACTGGATGGGCTCCCGAGGCTTCGAGCATGCGGCACAATTCCAGGGATATCTCAAGGGCTACGTATTTCTCTGTGAGATCTACCGGGCCTCGGATTCCCCTATCCCTGCCTCCGTGACCTGGGTCGATACCTATCCTTACACCCCTCAACAGTTCTTTGAGCGGCCTGCGCGAAAAACGGAACGTCACCGTGGCAGGCAAGCCAGGTGTCTGTTCTATTTGCACCAGCTTCCCGTTAGGAAGTTCGCATAGGGGATACTCGGTGACCACATCCACGTGTACCTGGACCGGGTATTCTTTGGTTGGCTGAGCTTCCCAGGGCGAGTAAGGGTTTTGGGCAGGATAATGCGCTCGACGGCTGCCAGGTGCGGCTGGGTTGTCCGGCTGGATCCTCACCAGCTTTATCAGCCCGTCGGCTACCAAGATGTCGTCCGGCGCCATAACCAAACCCACACCGTGGAGGGTGAAGCTGTACTTATAAGCAGGTTTCCAAGTCTCATCCCGGACGGCTGCAAAGCCTCTGGCGTTTCCTGACCCACGTTCCAAAGAGGTATCCGCATCTCCTGATACCTCCTCAAACTCTATCTTGTCAGGCAATGCAGTAAGTTCCAGGGTAATTACAGACTGCCATTCTTCGCCGTGTGAAATTACTGATGGCCACGCATTGAGCAGCGCTTTCTTCACACGTCCCTCACCACTCGCAGAGTTGTTAGTGTTTTGTCTTCAGGGCCTGAAATCCCAAACGCAAGTCTGCTTATGATTCGGAGATAATCGATTGTCTCCTGTGAGATTACTTCTCCGGGGTAAAGGATGGGAATCCCCGGCGGGTAGCAAGTGACCACCTCCGCGCTGATGCGCCCCTTGCTTTGCTCAAGGGGTACCCTTTCCCATTTGCTCTGCACGGCTTGCCTTGGGCTGAGCGCCATTTCAGGGATAGGGGGGAGGTCCGGGATGGATTGTTGAGCTGCCTGAAGGTCCCTGGGGAGTTCCCCTGCTTCTACTGCACGCCGCAGGGACCGCAGCCCTTCCAGGAGGGCCCGGATGTCTGCTTCGGTGTTCCCGAAACTCACGATAACCAAGATGTTGTACAGGTCGGACATTTCCACCTGGATTCCCAGCTTATCCCTCAAAAAGGTCTCAGCCTGATATCCTGTAATCCCAAGTTCCCGCACGGTTACCGTGACTTTGGTGGGATCCAGGGCATCCACTCCGGGTTGCCCTGTGATCTCACTTCCGAAGCAGTACAGCCCTGGAATATGGTTTACTTCTTCCCTCAGCATGCCTGCTAGTTCGATGGCCCGGCCTATGAGTTCCGGGCCGCTCAGCGCCATTTGACGCCTGGCAGCATCCAGCGAAGCCAACAGCAAGTACGAAGCGCTTGTTGATGTGAGGTGTTGAAACCATGCTTTAGTGCGCGCCAGGTCAATCCTTGGCCCCTGTACATGCAGCATCGACGCCTGGGTGAGGGCGCCCAGCATCTTATGGGCTCCCTGTGCCACCGCGTCTGCTCCTGCCCTTAAAGCCGGCTCAGGCAAGTTTCTGTGGAAATGAAAGTGGGGGCCGTGGGCTTCGTCTACCAACAACAATTTCCCTTGCCCGTGAACTGCTTCGCATATTGGTCTAAGGTTCTGCGAAGTACCGTAGTAAGTGGGATTGACCAAGAGCACTGCCTTGGCCTGCCGGGCGTCTGGATTGGTTTGGAGGTAACGGATGAGGCCCTGTGCATCAACCCCTAGGGCAAACCCCAGATATTCGTCATATACCGGCCTAACAAATAATGGATTAGCACCTGCCATGATTATCGCAGACAAGATGGACTTGTGGATGTTCCGGGGGATAATGATGTAATCGCCGTCGTCCAGTGCCGAGAGTACCATGGTGTGGATGGCCCCGGAAGTTCCGTTGACCATGAAAAATGTGTGGCCGGCTCCGAAAAGGTCCGCTGCTAGTTCCTGGGCCTGACGAATGCACCCTTGAGGTTCGTGGAGTTCGTCCATAGCAGGCACGCCGGTGACGTCGCTCAAGAAGGTTTCTTGCCCAAGCAGGGACAAGAGCAGAGGGTCAGCCCCTTTTCCACCCCTGTGTCCGGGCATATGCAACCTGACTGTATCCCTGTACCTCAATAGGCATTCAATTATAGGAGCCCTTTCTTGAGACAATCTAGGATTCTGAGGCCCTCTGCGGTCTTGGCCATAATTGTGTCTATTTGCAGCACCAGGTATAAACTCCCGGAAAGCGTCCAACGGTTCTCCTCCCCCAGCACCTCGTGCTCTAAAAGTATTCAAACCGGCTCAAAACTGTTACTACGAGATTATAGTGGAAATTTATAGGCTAGGTGAGACCTTCTGAGGGTTTCATTCTTTTTGTTCCTTCCGGGCTATGGCTGCCATGGTGGACGCTTCAAGTTCGTCAACTATGTACAAGGATCCCCGGGCAGCACCCATCATTTCCCTGAGGAAACTGCGGTTTGGCTGAAGCCCTATGCAACCTATGCGTATCCCTTGCTTTGCAAGATTTCTTGCGGCCGATATGGCATCCTCAATGGGGGAAAGGGTTCTGTAGGGCACAGTCGGGATGCCGTCGGTGACGCACAATACCAGGGGCTTAATCATCTTGCCCCGGCAAAGTTCACCTACGGTCTCCAGGCCTTTAGCCAGGGGGGTGAGGCCTTCTGCTTGTATGCGCGAAAGCCCGGCTTCCAGCTTGCGGGGATTTCTGGTGAAATCGCATATAACCTCAACTCTTGAGTCTTGGAATATCACCACGCACACTTTTTCTTTGCTAGTAACCAAAAGATGCCGTGCAAACTCTTTGGCTGCAGCCATGCGCCTGCCTGCCATGGAAGCTGACGCATCCAGCAGGAGCACCACCGGCCTGGACTTCTTTTGCCGGGTGTACCAGAACCTAAGGTGCTCTGGCTTCAAAGGGCCCTTAGCCGTACCCTTTGCTATTATGGTTTCCGCAACCGCCAGCTGGGTCACAAGATCGCCCCGTGCCTTTGGAAGGGCGTATCCTCTTGACCTTGCATTGCCAGGCTTGAGCACGGTAGCTGTGCGTTCAGGGGCGGGAATGCTTGTGGCAGGCAGCGACCATAGCAGGCGCCTGAGGTAAGCCTCGATCTCAGCGGCGTGGCGCCTGAGGTAGTCCAGGGCCAGTTCTCCCTGGGCGGTAAGCTTGTACCCGTGCCGGTCCAGTTGGATGAGTTCAGATTTGCTCAGTGCCCGGCGGATTTCGCCGGGTTTCTTGCCTTTGGGCCCTCTAAACCTTGTAAGTTCTTCGGGATGCATTCCGGTTGACATAGCTTCCAAAAGATCCAGCGCATCATGGGCTGTGCCTACCACGTGTGCTGCCTGCTTGGCTAGAGCTTCAGCCCTGTACCAAGCAGTAGATGAACTGGCGTCCGTCCCGAGGTTTCCGCCGGGTCCTCTGAGAAACGAGTCGCTCACCGTCTGGTAATCTCCCAGGTCCATCGGGGTATTTCCTGAGCCCAGAGCCACATGGCCTACTTTCCTAAGCTCCAGCCCTGCATCCTGTATGGCCGATTCCACCGCGCCAACGATGACAAATATGCAGGATAGGAGCACGTGCACGTTGAGCATGGTCAGGTGGACGTGGGTTATGTGAGCCTGCCTTACTCCTTGTTCCCGGCCGTGGGCAAGGGAGCCGTCGAGCCTTCCGCCACCGGCTGCGGTTTGGATGTCGATGTAGGGGACAAATAGCTTAAGCGAAGGGCCGGGGCCGCCGTGGATGTCCTCAAGCTCAGTGTGGTACAAGGCATTTATGAGCGAGCGGGCTACTTTTTCAGGCGCGATCTTGCCTTCCGAATGAAACACGTCTATGTGGATTATCTCACCAGGGGTATTTCTGTGATAAAACACCTGGCCTGCATCGGCGTTCATTATGGCAGTGACTTTGTGGGGTATGGCCGGGTCCTGTACGTGTACTTTAGTTGATACCACGGCAGTTTCCCCCACCCGTACCGGTACAGGCTCATTCAGCAGATTATGAAGCCGCTCAATTGCCCTTTGTTGTCCGGGGCAGGCGCCCTTTGGGAAGTAGATCATTTCTGCCTGTCCTTCCACTCAGGGGGTAACAGGACTTGTTCCCAGCTGATTTGGGAAATAGGCCGCGCGGCTTCTGGGGGAGACACAGGGCTCGCAGGGTGGAGGCGGTTTCCTTCAGAGCTTGTGGTTTGAGAAGTGTGGTGGAACTTGGCGTGTGTCCCCCATGTTTTCCGTGAGCCGGTGCCATTGCCTGCCCGGTTATACTGATTCCCGTGGTGTTGGCACAAGGTTTGGCCGGGGTTATTCCTGTGGCGCCACCCGAAAAGCCACTCAAGCCAGCTTACAGGCTTGTGCCCGTTGTAGCCCGGTGGCTCTTGAACCTTATGGAAGGCCGGTACTTGTCTATGGTCAATGGATGACTCAGTTGCTTCCGGGACTTGCCTGGATGCAGGCGGTAAATCCGCCGGGCTCCCTTGCCGGCCAGGGATTCCGTCTGGTGGGAACTTAGAAGAGGCCTCTTGTGCCCCGGCTTGCGGCTCAGGCACCTTCGCCGTGCCAGATGTGCATTGCTGTGAGCTTGTCAGGTTGAGCCCGCCGGCGCTCTTTTGCTGTGCTTGATCCCCGGCTAACCCGGTGCTAGGAGCTTTACGTAACTCCAGGTCTTTTAGGATTTCCGAAAGCACCATAGGTTCGGTTCTGTGTCTTAGCACCAATGGCATCACAGTAGAGATTTCATCAAAGGACACCTGCGGTTTTCCCCGAATGGCTGCCAGGCACCTTGAGGCAAGTTCAAGGGATTCGATGGCTCTGAGGCTCTCGATGTTGTACTCCACGTAAAGGTCTGCCATGTATTTCACGATTGGACGGGGAACGGTTACGGCTCTGAGGCTCACAGCAGCTTGTTGGATGCTGCCTGAGAGTTTGACATTCCCTCTTTGAGCCGGTGCCGTTTGATACTTGCTCATGAGGAGTTCCTGTATTACCAAGGGGTCTGAGGGCCTATGTACAGGGACCACCAAGTCGAACCTGTCAGCTAGCTGCCTCCTGATTTCTTCCAGGGGCCCGGGGTCTTCATCAGGGTTTGATGTAGCCCATACCGATGAATTCACCTGTATCTCCCAAGGCTCAAGCCCTACTTCTTCGATCTTGATCTTGCCGGGCTTTGTCCCCATGACTGACAAGAGCACATCAGTGATTTCAGGGGCGGTTTCTGCAAGCCTGTTGATCTCGTCGATGAACACGATGCCCCTATTGGCCATGGGTATGGACCCGGGAAGCAGTGCGGCCTTGGGGTTATGGGGATCAGTCAAACCGGCAAGGTCCACGCTTCCCAGGATGGTGCCCAGCTTGGCCCCGTGCCCTATTTCCACAAAAGGCATGGGTACGTTTTCAGTCTCGATTTGGCCTTGGGAGCCCGTCCCTAAATGATTTGGGCAATGGGGAAGGTCAGGCCGGCACTGGTAAACGCAGCCCTTGACCCGTGTTATCCTGGGCGCCATCTGGGAGGCCCAGCGCATTACTGTGGTTTTCCCGGTTCCCCTGAGCCCTTCTGCATGCACATGCAAGGGAATCCCTGCGGCCGTACAGATGAGCGACATTTCCAAGGCAAGAAACAAGCTGTCGTTTCCCTGATGCCTGATAGGCGTTTTTGTAGGCAAATCAAGAACCCCCTGCGGGTATTTTCCCCGTCAAACAGGAGGTTTCTTTCTGGTCAAACTATGGAACTTATGCCATCCGGGTCGCAATTTTCCAGTTAAGGACCGGCCAACCTCAGATGCGTTGATTTACGGTCCTCAAAGCTTCTTCGAAATCGGCCTTCTTTGCCATAAGGAACGTCACTGCGTTTTCAGCCTGCTTCACCTGGCTTATGTTTCTCACGTCATGTGACGGAAGCCCGTTGCCTTGGATTTCAATCAGGCCGTATAGCGCACCTTCTTTGATTTCCGCCCCGGTAATCTGGTTCCAGCGGTACTTTATGCATTTCTTGCCGGTAAGCGAACCGGAAGCCATACCTGACTTCAGGATGAACAGGTGCTTAGATGAGCATGCCAGAGCTTCCCCGGTATTTCCGACAACCGCAAATTCCACCTTTTCTCCGGGCTCGAGGTTTTGTTCCAGCAACTCCTTCATAGTGCCCAAAGCCTCAAGGCCCCGGTGTGCTTGTGTGGTTGGTGAGGCTGCCTTGGCAGCTTTTGCCTTGGACATCACCGCAGACATGACGTAGTCGTACTTCTTCATGATGCCCGCTTTTTCCATGCAGTCGGTGCAAACCATTTGGTTGTCGATGGTCTTGAAGTGTTCGCCCGAACGGAACGGCACGTTACCGCATCTGTCACATGATATGTTCCCTAATGTTGCTTTGAGGCATTTCTGGCAGTACCATGTTTCATCTACGATAACCAAGTCAGTGCGTCCCATTCCAAGGTTTGATGCTCCACATTTTACGCAATTGGCCAATGAAAATTCCCCCCTAATGCATTATCGCAATTAGCAACTTGTACTTTAGAGGCATGGGCAACGATTGTTGCAGGATTGGCTAGCCGGCCGGGCGAAACAGACTAAAGTAGCTTCATGCTTCCTTAAACTGATGTTCCGTGGCCGGTAGAAAGGTACAGATGTCACCGTAGTTTCCGCAGTTTCAGGTGTCAAAACAAGCAAATCTGGGTTCAAAACATACTAGGGGTGAGATCGTGTACGACTTGATATTCAGAAACGCCCGGATTGTAGACGGTACAGGAGCACCATGGTTTTTCGGGGAAGTAGCTGTAGCAGGTGACGAGATAAAAGAGGTAGCTTACAAGATCGACGCACAAGCCAAAAGGGCAATTGACTGCAAAGGCATGGTGCTCTCGCCTGGGTTCATAGACGCCCACAGCCATTCAGATTCTTGCTGGTTTGTGGACAAGAGGGGCGAAAGCAAGATCCGCCAGGGGGTAACCACGGAGGTTACCGGGCAGTGCGGGGCTTCACCTGCGCCGATTGCAGGGAAGAGGACGGACCTTAGGTCAACAGAAGAAGGTGCCAGGGTCAGCTGGTCTACCTTTGGGGAGTACTTGTCGGCTTTGGAGCAAAACGGAGTAGGGCTTAACATCGTGCCTCTGGTAGGCCACGGAGCCCTCCGGAGTTGTGCGGTAGGTTACGACGCCAGGCCCCCTACCCGGGCTGAACTGGATGAAATGAAAGCTCTTCTGGTGGAAGCCCTGAGTTCAGGAGCGTTTGGCTTTTCTACCGGACTTATATACCCGCCCAGCTCGTTTGCTGATACAGAGGAACTCATCGAACTTGCAAGAACCATGAGCGCGTACGGCGGGATATATGCTACCCATATGCGCAACGAGGGTACAGGCTTGCTTGAGTCTGTGGAAGAAGCTATCAGAATTGGCCGGGAAGGTAACGTCCCAGTGCACATCTCCCATCACAAGGCGTCAGGGAAGGCGGCTTGGGGGCTGGTAAAGCGGTCCCTGGCCATGATCGATGAAGCTCGCAGTCAAGGGGTGGATGTGACCTGCGATCAATATCCGTATGTGGCTTCTGCCACAGGCTTTAAAGCCATAATCCCTTCTTGGGCCCATGAAGGCGGTTCCCAGGCGCTGCTGGCAAGGCTCAAGGATCCTGAAACCGGCGCCAGGCTGAAGAAGGAAGTGCAAGACTATCAAGGGCCTGTTGACGGCTGGTCTAAGATGCTCATCACCTCGGTGGCCAACGAAACATACAAGTTTGCAGAAGGTAAGCGGATCCCTGAAATTGCCTCTATCCTAGGCGTGTCTGAGGTTGATGCGGCTTTTGAATTGCTCATAGAATCTAATCTCAACGTTGGATATGCCCACTTCGGGATGTCCGAAGAAGACGTCAAGACGGTGATGGCCCATCCTGTGGTCATGATAGGATCTGATTCATCTTGCAGGGCAATCGACGGGCCTTTGGCTACAGGTAAACCGCACCCCAGAGCGTACGGTACTTTCCCCAGGGTGCTAGGCAAGTACGTGCGGGAAGAAAAGGTTTTCACCCTCGAAAACGCCGTGTTTAAGATGACAGGCATGACTGCTGCCCGGTTCGGGCTCATGGACCGGGGGCTCATAAGGCCCGGGATGAAGGCGGATATCACAGTGTTCGATCCTGAGACCATAATCGACAAGGCTACCTTCGAAGAGCCTAATCAATATCCTGTAGGGATCGAACACGTGATGATAAACGGTGTGTTGGCCGTGGAGAACGGCGAGAGCACAGGCAAGATCGCCGGGAGGGTGATTAGGAGGAAGTAAAGGCTCAAGTTGGCTTAATGTATCGCACTGGTGTCCGTATATCGGGCCGCCCTGACATTGCCGGCTGGCAGCCAGGGCGGCTTTACTCTTGCAGGGCTATCCTGAGAGTCCCTCTGGCGCTTCTTACCTGGCAGCGAGAAACGCGGCAATAAGTCCTGCGAGAAATATGCCGTCGTATACTCCTGCGCCGCCGATGGAAAGTACACCTGGCGTGCGGCGCAGATGTTTAAGGTGCATAAGGTCAGCCCCTATGAGGGTTCCCATTGTACCTGCGATGTACGCCACCACTCCCGCGTTCCCGCGGGCCAAAACCACCGCTGACAGGGCAGCAGCGAGCGGAGGTACCATGGCAGGGAGCATAATGCCACGGCCTGGAACCGGCCTGGCCACCATGTAGCATATGACAGACACAACCGCCGTAGCCAGCACTGTTTTGGACAAGGGTGCCTTGGGCAAGAGGTACAAGCTGACCGCCATAGGGACCACGGCTCCGCCCAGATTTATCGCCAGTACCCGCTCTTGCACCACAGGGGGATAGTAGAAAAAGACGGGGAACAGAACCGGGAACGCCCGCCGGGTCACAATTTGCTCTCGTTTAATGGGTATGTTTATCACACTACCCAGCAAAGACAGGGCAAACACCAGGAAAGCACCCTTCGGCGAAAGCCCTAAGCTTTCAAAGGATACTGCCGCTACGTTAAGGTAGAGCAGGAAGAACAGGGCGGGAATCCCCAGGATGATCATGAACAATAGGTATAGAGGCAGCAATAGACCATTCCTTTCTTTGAACAGATAACCTACCAATTCTATTTTACGTCTAGTTCCTGTACCGGTAACAGGCCTCAGCTGCAAGTGCCGCTTTAAGACAGCCGGGTTACTCCGCTTAGGTGCCCTAATCCCTTTACTTCGGCCGCCAGGCCCGGTACTAAACCGGCAGAAGGGAATCGGGGCAAACTGTAGAAAACCAATTTTATGAGCATTCCCAGAGCAAAGGATGACGCACTTGAAGGACAGAGCTAACCACACAACCAAGTTGTACTGGCAAAAGCCCTACGACACCCAATTTTCAGCCAGAGTGGCTGAAGTTTGGCAAGATGATGAGCACGTCTATGCAGTGCTTGATTCCACCTTGTTCTACCCTGAGGGCGGGGGCCAGCCGTCTGACCGGGGGATTATACAACTGCCCCAGGGGATGAGGTTTTGCGTGGACCACGTGTTCGAACAAGATGGCAGGATCGTCCACGTATTGTCGCCTGACCAGGTAACAGCTGCCGGGGTTCTCAAACCAGGGCAGGTAGTACACGGGCAAATCGATTGGGACAGGCGGTTTGACTTTATGCAGCAGCATACCGGGCAGCACATCCTCTCCAGGGCGTTTGAACTGGTCTGCAATGCAAGCACAGTGGGGTTCCACCTGGGCGACGACTACGTTTCCATTGATCTCGGTGTGGAATCTGTAGATGACAACCAGATCACACAAACCGAAGACCTGGCCAACCAGATGGTGTTTAGCAACCTGCCTGTTGAGAGCCGGGAATATGCATCAGGCCGGTTGCCTGACCACATCCGCCGGCGCATCCCAGCCGGGTCTGACCTTGTGCGCGTTGTCTACGTTGGAGATTTTGACGCGTGCGCCTGCGGCGGAACCCATGTGAAGGCTACCGGCGAAATCGGGATCATCAAGATAAACCGGCTGGACAGGGCCCATGGAGGAGTCAGGGTGATTTTCCGGTGCGGAAAGAGGGCACTGGCAGACCTTAGGATGAAGGAGCAGATACTTGACAGGGTAGCCCGGTCTCTTTCAGTTGGCTATCAGGACCTTCCGGAAACGGTGGCTGCCTTGTCTGAAAAGGCGTCGGGTTTGGACAAAGAAGTCAGCCGGCTCAAGAAGGAACTCTTGGAGTACGAGATCCGAGAGATTGCCAGGCAGGCAGGTTCCCAGGACACCGGGAAGGCTCCTGACTTTGGCAGTCCTGGCTGGATAGCCGGCGGTGAGGACTTCGCTGTATGCAGGTGTGAAGGCAAGCTGCCTCAAGAGCTCAGGTACATGGCCAGGTCAGTAAGTGAACTTACCGGGAAGACAGTGATTATGTTTTCACAGGCTCCTCAGTTTTCCTTGGTGGTTGCATCCGCATCCGCCCAACCGGGTAAGGGGAAGAAAGGGAAGGATATACCCCCTCGGCAAAACGCCGCACTCTTGGTGTCGGAACTGGGCCAAATCTGGGGGCTCAGGGGAGGCGGGGCCCCGCAGCTTGCCCAGATGGGGGCAAAGGAGCCATTAAGCCTGACCGGGCAGCGTATACTGGACGATATCCGGGGTATCATGAGCAAACTGGGCACTTGAAACCAGATTAGTTCGTGACTAGAATAAAATGTGGCTGACTTGCAGCAGACAAACATCGCTTATCCGCACCCGACAATGCCGGTTCAGCGTTGGCTATATGGTATCGGACTGTTTATTGATCAGGCGAAACAGCGTAGCAACATGGAAGGAGCGTACGCTTGATGCAAGAAGAGCACATGGAGTCCAGGGCAGCGCAAGCCCCCCAGCCCCAAGCATCAACACAAGGACAAGAAACCGGGTTTCATGAGACCCACGGTGCTGGACCGGAAAAAGCCCACGCAGGATTCAGGTCCAAGGCGATACTCGCCCCTGAAGATATGGAATCACGGCCCAAAGTAAGGCGGGCCGTGCTGGCGTTGGCGTGGCCGGTTATCATCGAACAAGTCCTCTCCATGCTCACCCATATGGTTGACTCAGCCATGGTAGGCAGGCTTGGGGCGGAAGTGGTAGCAGGCGTGTCTTTGAGCTTCCAGCCTATGATGCTGGTTAACGGGATATTCGGCGGTATTGCCATGGGGAACACGGTGCTGGTTGCCCGTTCTGTAGGGGCAGGCGACAAGGATACTGCCTCGAGGGCAGCGTTTCAGGCCTTAGTCTTGGCCGGCATGTTGGGGCTGCTGCTGGTGGTGCCTGCGTGGATATTTGCGCCAAAGGTCATCTCCCTGATGGGCGCCGATGCCAAAGCTTTGTCCAGCGGGATTAGGTACTTCAGATGGCTCATCCCAGGCGCTCCGTTTATGTTGTGTTCTTTCATTATGGGAGGGTCTTTGAGGGGCGCAGGGGATACCAGGACCCCAATGATAATCAACGCTGCCGCAAACTTGCTCAACGTGTTCCTTAACTGGGTCTTCATCTGGGGCAATCTTGGCGCCCCCAGGTTGGAGGAAGCCGGTGCCGCTCTGGCAACCAGTATCGCGAGGTTTTTCGCCTTTGCTGCCATGTTCTATGTTGCCAACAGGCCCAAGAGCATAATCCATTTCAAGTGGCCCGGCTTGAGGGCAGCTCTGAAACTGGATTTTCCTCTGATTAGGCGTATCATCTCAATCGGCTTCCCTGCAGCCCTGGAAAGGCTGTTCATGTCCAGCGCCTCCCTAATCTATGCCAGGACTGTGGCGTCTTTGGGCATGGTGCCTTATGCAGCCCACGTGGTGAGCCTTAACGCAGAGTCCATGTCGTATATGCCTGCGTTTGGGTTTTCAACTGCGGCATCTACCATGGTAGGCCAGAACTTAGGTGCCAAGCAGCCCAAAGCGGCAAAAGTGTCGGCCATCGAATGCTGGAAGATGGCGGCGGCGGTCATGGGAGGCATGGCTGTATTGTTCCTGCTGTTCCCGGTCGGCTTCATGAAGATATTTACCGATGACTCCAGGGTCTACCCGTATGCGTATTTGACTATGCGGATTATGGCATATATCCAGATACCTGAGTCCGTAGGGTTCGTGATGGGAGGTGCGCTCAGGGGCGCAGGAGATACCCGTACGGTGCTTGGTATCACCATGGCAGGGGCATGGGGCGTAAGGGTTGGTTTGGCACTGCTCCTCATCAGGCAGCTCGGAATGGGTCTGGAAGGAGCCTGGATTGCCATGGCAGCCGACTGGACGCTTAGGGCAACCTTTATGGTGCTTAGGTGGCGGAGCGACAAATGGCAGGAGATCAGGGTGTAGCTCCGGGAGTGTTAGATCAGAGGTTTCAAGGCGCCTGTTAAGGCGCCGTCTGCATCTTAGGGCGCCGTCCCTTGCCGAACAAAAGCCACCTTTTCCGCATACCCATATAGTAGCCTCTATCGCATGTACCGGAACCGCCCCCGGGAAACAGTGTTTCACGGGGCAACCTGGTGCAATGCAGCCGGGGCACTGGGTAAGAGGTGAGCTAAGTGGCGACGATTATCTATCCTCCCACCATACCGTGGCAGCGCCTGCAACAGAGGCCCCATCAGATGCTGCGGTATATGGCAAAATTGGGATACAAATGCATCTTCCACGATCCCGGTACCAGGGGGAGGAAGCCGCCCTTGCGCCAGATAGAGCCTGGCCTGTTTATCCTGAGCAGGGATGTGCCTCCGCCTGCCGCCGAGCTTGAAAGCCCGGTAATACTGTGGATAACCCTCCCCGAACACCATCTGCTTGCAGGCGGGTTCTATCAAGAGCAACTTATGATCTTCGATGTATGCGATCTGCCCCAAGACGAGTTTGACTACTGGAAACCTGAGTTTGACGAGGCGATGTCCAAGGCGGACCTGGTGTTTGCAGCCAGCCACCTCCTATATGGGAGATACCGCTACACGCACCATGCGGTACATTATCTGCCCAACGGCGCAAATTATGAAGCCTTCCAGCGGGTGGGCCCCCGTCCCGGTGATTTTCCAGACAGGCCCGGCCCGGTTGCAGGATTTCACGGTGCGCTGGCGTCGTGGATCGACTGGAACCTGGTCTATCATGTAGCCAAACGGCTCCCCCGGTGGAACTTTGTGTTCGTAGGGCCCCTTCTCAATATCACAGAGGACCGGTTGCCGTACGGGAAGAACATCTTTTACATAGGAGAAAAACCCTTCGAACAACTCCCCCATTACACCAACAGGTTTGACGTAGGCATCATCCCGTTCCAGGTAAGGGATATGACCGATTACTCGTGCCCTATCAAGATGTACGAGTATCTGGCATGCGGCAAGCCTGTGGTATCCACCCCCATCCATGAAGTGTCCTTGTGTGCTCTAGCCAGGATAGGGCGGAGCGCAGGAGAATTTGCAGGCCATATCGAACAGGCATATTCTGAGGTGCTCGCCAGGCCCGAGACAGCCAGACGGTACAAATCCTGGGCCAGGAGCAATTCTTGGGCACAAAGGGCCTCAGCCGCAGATAAGATCATCCGGCGTACTTTAGCCCGGGCAGTGGGATGAAGGATAACCATAGTCATTGATAGTATTGGTAAAGGTACCGATAAGTAGGGTTAGGGGTTTACCACGGTGCTTGTGGATGACAGATCCCCGTGGCTGAGACCTTATTATGCTTCCGGCGTATTTCTACTAGAGAAGGGCCGGTTAAGTCTGGGAGGCTTTCACGTCTGAAAGAAGATACAGATATCATCAAGAAAGTCCAAGACGGTGACAGCGACGCCTTTAGCAGTCTTGTTGTAAAATATTATCGGGGTGTGTACAACCTGGCTTACCGGTTGACCGGGAATCAGGAAGATGCCATGGATATCAGCCAGGAGACATTCCTGAGGGCATTCAGGAACATTGATTCTTTTAAGCTGGGGCATCCCTTCAAGCCCTGGATCTATCGGATTGCACGCAACGTGTGCATAGACCGGGGGCGCAAATTAGGGAGATCCCTGCCTGAAGAATCCCTGGAGGGTAACGTGGTCACGCAAGTCAGGGCGTCGAGCCCCATGCCGGGCCCGGAGCAGCTGTACGACAACAGGGAGTTGCGGGAAATACTAGAGGACGCAATCGGGCAGCTGGATGAAGGTTACCGGGAGCTTATAATCCTTTTCCATTTAGAAGGGCTGTCTATCAAGGAGTGTTCGGAGATAACCGGGCTTAAGGGCACCGTCATCAAGAACAGGCTTTACCGGGGACGGCAGGCACTGAGGAAGATTCTCCAGGAACGAGGTTTCAAGTGGTGACCTCAAAGCTGCCTTTGGACAGGAAGGGTACGGAGGTGGATCGGGTGGGTTCTGCCGGTTGTCCTGGTCAGAACGAAATCGAAGGCTATTTCTACGGGTACTTGTCGCCGCTAAGAACCCGGCTGGTAAAGTATCACGTGGAGAAATGTGCCCAATGTCAGAAGCGGCTTGAGGAGATAGAACGTTTTGACGACCTTTTGAGCAATATCCCCCTTGAGGAGCCTCCGCCGGAGCTTTGCAGCCGGATTATCGAATCAGTGCAAAACGAGCAATCCGCCAAGGATGCCAAGTGGCGCCAGCTCTTACGGCCTTTGCTTGGTGAAGGTGTGTTTTCTGTCAGGGTCCGGTGGGCCGCCAGCATAGTGTTGCTCTTGCTCAACTTCTTGTTTTACCGGCGGTTCAGCTTAAGCGGCGGGCTTTTGGGCCCCAAGACTTACATCCTCGGCTGGGCAGATCTGAGGTTTATATATGACCAGCTGGTTTCGGGGGATTTGTGGGCCAACCTAAAGGCAGTTTTAGTTGCCTTACGGGCAGACGGCCTGTTTGCCCTTGAAATTATCACCGACGTATTACCAGGATGGTTTCCAAACGTATTAATTCTTGCGGGTGTGGTTGTAGTGGTATGGGTGGCTCATTTAGTGGTTTGTCGAAGTGAGGTAAGAAGAACATGAAGAAACTGTATAGATCGAGGAGACTCAGGGTTTTAGGAGGAGTGGCAGGAGGGCTTAGCGAGTATTTCGATGTTGATGTTACCCTTGTCCGTTTGGCAATAGCTCTGCTTACCGTGATTACTCCAAATATCATACTGGCCTATTTGCTTGCGTGGATCATCATCCCCGAAGCTCCCAGAGCAGAGCCATCGCCAGGCCAGCCGGGTACCCGGGCACAGGATGCCAAGTCCAAGGGGCAAGGAGAGGCATGCACTCAACCGGAGCCGGATAGGCCCGCAGATTCATCTGCCGATGACGCCCAGGCCAAAACAGCCGGTGCGCCTCTTCCTCCTACCGCCCGCGAGATCCTTGCTGCCGCTGGATTGGATCAGACACCAGAAGGCGAAGGTGACGGTGCCAGGGAACCGGCAGCGGAACCATCAGCTGGGCTCCCGGATGAGCAAGGGGAGTCTGAGAAGCCCGCCGATTGTGCCGTGAAGGAGCCTGGAGCGGAACCGGCAGAGGAACCGACAAAGCACGCTTCGGCGGAGAATGCGTCTCAGTTACAAGGCAAGCCGGCGGCCCAAGCCAAGCCATCGCCTCAGACCACGGAAGTCGACAGGAACAAGCAGTTTTTCGGATACCTTCTTATCGTCATAGGGGCACTTTACCTTCTTAAGCGATACATGCCGACCTACTGGCTCAGGATGCCTGTACGGTTCATCAGGACATGGTGGCCGCTTGTGATCATCCTGATCGGGGTGGCCATTGTCCTGAGCGTATTCAGGAGGGATCGCTAAGCCATGTCCAATCGTGTGGTAAACGGAATCCTGGTTATCGTCATCGGTATTGTGCTGCTTATGAACACTACAGGGTACCTGCCCTGGTCGGTATGGGATGTGCTGCTACAGTACTGGCCCCTGCTCATCATAGGTTTAGGAGTACAGCTTGCGTTTTCCAAATGGCGGATACCTGGAATTGCGTTGGCGCTTATCCTGGCATTGATACTGTCTGTGATGCACCCGTTCCCTGGGCAGCCGGGATGGCCTACGATGATGTTGTTCCGGAGACAAGGGGGATCCAATCCGGCTCTGCAATACTCTAAGCAGATTGAGGTCCCCCTTGATCCTGGGGTGTCCAAGTTGGAATTGAGGCTGGTTGCCCCCTCCCTGGAAGTCGAGACCAGGGGGGACACAGGCCTGGGCGCTTCAGAAACTGAGTATGCTATGGTGGGCGAACTCGCCTGGAATCGCCATGAACCCTTGGTTGAGACGGTGGTGCGGGGTGATGGTTCTACCGTTCACGCCAACATAGCATCGCCTGTGAGGGACGGTAAAGATGCAGGCAAGCAGAAATGGGACTTACGTTTCCATCCTTCCCTTCCGGCAGGGATTAAGGTAACCGCCGGTGCTGCGGCTCTCCGGTTTGACCTGGTGTCTTCCTATGCCGAGTCCTTGGATGTATCGGCCGGCGTGGCTGATGTGGAGATAGATTTCGGGCTGAGTGGCCAGCATTCAGTGGTTGACATCGCAGCCGGCGTGGTAGATGTAGAACTTTACGTGCCTGAGGCAGCAGGCCTTAAGGTTTCGGTCTCAGCCCCTCCGTTTATTGCCCGGGTCAAGACAGAAGACCTTGGGCTCATCAAGAAGGGTAATTCGTGGGTTTCACCGGATTTTGAATCTGCCTCTACCAAGATTGAAGTGAACGTGTCATGCGGAGCAGGCAATGTCCACATCAAGAAGTCCCGTTGACGGGATTGGATGCTTGGGCCTGCCTTAACCTCTTCATTGTTTTCCCACCCTGATTATTTCGCCGCCTGACTGGTTATATTATTCCAAAGCTATCCAGCCATGAACAATGCCAGAGGTGGCACAAGAGACTTATGCAGATAGGTGTTCCAAGGGCGCTTAGCTTCTACTATCTTTTTGCTTTATACAGAACTTTTCTGGGTGAATTAGGGGTAAGGTTCATCGAGACCCCTGCCTCTACAGCAAGGGACCTTGATAATTTGAGGCTGTGTCCAACTGATGAGCCGTGTATTTCCGTAAAGATGGCCTTCGCCCATGGAGCAAGCTTGCTGTCCAAAGGTGTGGATGCTCTGTTTATCCCGTCGGTGGTGTCCCTGGAGCCAGACAACTATTGCTGTCCCAAGATGATGGGCCTGCCTTCGATGGTAAAAGCCGGGTTGGAACTTGGTGATTCACAGATCATCAGCCCTGTGATTGACCTAAAAGACCACCCGCGTAAATGGGAGTCTACCTGGATCGAGGCCGGGAGGAAAATGGGGATAGCCGATGACAGCCGGATCAGGGATGCTTTGTGCAAGGGGCTTGCAGCTTGGAAGCAGGCGGAACATGATATGCACCGGTTTGGGATTTCCCTGAGGCGGCTGCTTGACCGCGGGCAGTATAGAAATCTTCCTGGTGATATGGTTTCCAGAGAAGGGTTTTCCACTGTCTGCGCTTGGGATGAGGCGTCGGGAGCCCAGAGCCGGGCAGTTGACTCTACCGCAGTCATGGGCCACGCCTACCTCATCCACGATCTGTTCGGGGACACCATCATCAAGTATTTGTCTGATTACGGTCAGGTGATCCTGCCTGAGATGATCCCCAGGGATAAATCCAGAGAAGAACTTAGCACCATCTTCGAAGGGGAAAAGATGTGGACCAATGAAGGCCACATCCTGGGTTCTTGCCTGTACCTAATACGCAACCGGAAGGTAGGCAGGATTGTGCTGGTGACGGCGTTTGCGTGCGGCCCCCTTTCCATCATCGAGAACTATGTGTTTTCCGAAGCGGAAAGGCACGGCATCCCTGTGCTCTACTTGTGTGTGGATGAACACACAGGCGAGGCAGGGCTTATCACCAGGCTGGAAGCGTTCATGGATTCATGCAGGTCCAGGGGGTCAAGCCGGCCCGGTGAGACGGCCGGTTGCATAAAGCATTGCAAACTGGACAGCCCAGCGGGGTTGCAGGAGGGTTTAACACAGGCGGCTCAGGGCCAAGATTCCGCCGCCCAGACCGGTTTTGCCCGGAGTACATCTGGCTCCGTCCAGTCTCCCGTGGGGATCGTTACCATGGGCCGGCTTGACATATCTTTGTCGGCGCTGATGAGGGAATTTGGGGTAGAGGCCAGGATTCCCAAGACCTTGTCTGAAGACATGGTAAATGCGGGCAGAGAGCTGGCTCCCGAGTTCATCTGCTATCCCATGGTGGTACTTCTGGGCCAGATGCGTGCCCTAATCGAGCAAGGGGCATCTCTTATCATCATGGTCCAGGGGAAGGGCAAGTGCAGGCTGGGTTGGTATGCCCAGGTTATGGAGACGATCCTCCGCCGGGCAGGCTATCCAGTGCGTGTGCTGGCCTTTGATTCCCCGTTTCCCTTAAGATCCCGTGGCCGGGAGTTCTTCAGCACCTGGAAGCGGATTGTAGGTGGCCCCAGGCTAAACACCATCATCCGGGCCGTGGCCTTAGCCCTCCAAAAACAGACCTTGGTCGACAGGTCTCAGGATGTCTTGAGGGAAGTAAGGGCTCTGGAGCAGGTAAGGGGCGCAGGCGACAAGCGGTACAATGAATTTTTGATGGAAATTGACAGGGCCAGGAACATGGCAGAGGCAAGGCGGGCTTTTGCCAGCTACATGCGGGACATGAAAACTATTCTCCGGGTAGAGCATGAGCCTCTCAAAGTACTCCTGGCAGGGGAAATTTATGTGATAAACGAGCCTTTCGTAAACAAGGATGTAGAAAAAACGCTGGGTTCCTTGGAACAGAGGGTCAGGGTATACCGCACCCTGGATGTAACCAACTGGCTCAATTGCCGGATTTTCAGGACCCCAGGGGCGATCATGGAATACCGCAAGACGGTAGATGCAGCCGCAGGGTACCTCCCGGTGGACGTGGGCGGGCACGGACAGGAATCAGTTGGGGAAGCGGTGCGGGCTTCCATGTCTGGCATGGACGGGGTAGTTCACCTGTTCCCGTTTACGTGCATGCCTGAAATAATAGCCCAGAGCATTCTGGTTAAAGTATCACAGGATCTGGATATACCCGTGCTGTCGCTCATGGTCTCAGAGCAGACAGGTGCAGCAGGCCTAAGGACCCGGCTTGAGGCTTTTTGCGACCTGCTCGAGGGCAGAAGAAAGAAGCTCGGCCAGAGCCAAATCAGCAAGGAGCGAATGGCAGGTACATGAAGGCAAGACAGCTGTTCTTGGGTGTAGACGTAGGGAGCGTTACCACGAAAATCGTCCTTATCGACACACACGGCAACGTGATATTTCAAGAGTACTTGCGCAACCAGGGCGGCCCCATTGCCGCGATTCAAAGGGGATTTAAGAAACTTTCCAAGGAAGGTCTGGTTGACTCCATAAAAATGGTGGGGACTACAGGGTCAGGCAGGCATCTGGCTTCTGTGATAATCGGTGCTGACACAGTAAAAAACGAGATATCAAGCCATGCCAAGGCTGCAGCGTTCTTGTTCCCCGATGTAGGTACCGTGATCGATATAGGCGGCCAGGATTCGAAAATCATCTTTTTCAAAGACGGATTTCCCGTAGGTTTCAACATGAACACGGTGTGTGCGGCAGGAACCGGTTCGTTCCTGGACCATCAGGCGGCGAGGCTGGGAGTGACCATAGAAGAATTCGGTGAGCTGGCGCTCAAGTCCCGGGCCCCGTCCAGGATTGCAGGAAGGTGCGGGGTGTTTGCTGAGTCGGATCTCATCCACAAGCAGCAGCTGGGGTACAGGCGGGAAGACCTCATCGCCGGGCTGTGCCTTGCCTTGGCAACCAATTACATGACCAATGTTGCCAGGGGCCGGCCCATAAAGCCCAGGGTACTGTTTCAGGGCGGAGTTGCGGCTAATGCAGGGATGTTGTGGGCGCTCAAGCATAAGATCGGGCTGGACATCACAGTACCACCCTATTTCAAAGTAATGGGGGCCTTAGGCGCAGCCTTGTTTGCCCGGGAGAGGTTCCTGGACACGGAAGCACCTACCCGGTTCAGGCAGGTGGAGAAGATAGCATCTTCAGAAGCTTACACCATGGGGTTCCTGTGCGATGATTGCGGTAACAGGTGCGAGATACAGGAGATCTTTGTAGACGACGAGCTTGCGGCACGGTGGGGGTCCCGGTGCGGCAAATGGGAAGATCTGTCGCTGAGGCCAAAAACGCGGATATCTGGCAAACCTGCTGATGAACGCCAAGGAAACCTGTGATAAGATTAGCAGAGAAACTGACTAAGACACCGCAGGTAATCAGTGCATTTTAGCGAAGCGTAGTTCATCTGTTTTCATACAGCGTGTCATGCCGGAGGAAGGGTATGCTCAAAATTGTACATACTGCAGATGTCCATGCAGGCAGGCCCCTTTGCTTTGAACTTGAGGAAGAACGCCGCTACATAAGGCGGCGGGAGGTCGAAACCGCGCTATGGCGGATAGTGGATTTCGTCAAAGAAGAAAACGCCCAGATCTTGCTCATAGCAGGTGATGTATTTGAGCATCTTTATGCCCGCCCGTCGTGGGTAAAGGATCTGGCTTTATTGTTTTCTACCATCCCTGAAACCCGGGTGTTCATCGCTCCCGGCAACCACGATCCGCTGTTGCCCGATTCGCTGTACTTCAGCGTGGATTGGCCTGATAATGTCACGATCTTCGATTCTGCCGGCATTGGCAGGGTCTCGTTTGAGGCAAACGGGATAGAGGTAGATGTGTACGGCCTGGGCTGGGCGGCTTTTGTCCAGCGGGATCCGTTGCTAAGTAGCTTTAGGGTAGCGCGCCGGGACCGCCTAAACATTGTGCTCCTCCACGGGGACCTGGCTGACCAGTCGGTGTATCTCCCGATAAAACAGGAGCACATTGCAAGCTCAGGGGCAGCTTATTTTGCCCTGGGCCATATCCACGTGCCCATGGCCAGAAACATCGCCGGAACCACCGTGGTTTACCCAGGGTGCCCCGAACCCCTGGATTTCGGAGATGAAGGGCAGCGGGGAATTTACCTGGTGACTTGCACCGGGCCTTCAGAAGTCTCAGCTGAATTTGTTCCAATGGCGGTGCGTACCGTGAGGGCTGTCCAGGTTGATCTTACCGGACTTGATACCGGCGAGCAGGTGAGAAATGCCATACTGGCTGTAGGGAGCCCTGAGGACAGGCGAAGGGATATGTGGAAGATAACCCTTAGGGGGCGGCTCAACCCTGAAATTGAGCTTGACCTGCCAGGCTTGCGCCACGAATTTGCAGACGAGTTTTTCAGCCTTCGCCTGGAGCCTGAGTTTGTGTTGGACTACGACCTGGATCCTCTGTTGGCGCCGGAAAACCAGAGCCTTGAAGCCCGGTTTGTCAAAAAACTTATGGAGCTTAAGCGCCGTTTACAACAAACAGGGGATGCCCAAGAGGTGGACATTATCGAACGGGCGATGTACTACGGCCTCGACGCGCTGAGGCAGGGTGAGATCATCACCAGAAGGAGGCTGGACTGACTTGAAGCTCAAGAGCCTCTGGCCCCTGGCTTTTGGCAAATTTCATGCAAGCGAGCCTATAATACTGGAAGATGGGCTTAACATAATCACCGGGGACAACGAAAGCGGTAAATCCACGCTGGCTGCGTTCATTTTGGGGATGCTGTACGGTTTCAAAAAAGAAGGGCGCACCAGGGTTTACAGGACTCCTGAATTTGACAGGTACAAGCCTTGGGAAGGCCAAGAGTACCGAGGTATCATGGTTTATGAAGCCGGCGGCAGGGTTTACCGGGTGGAGAGATGGTTTGAGCCCGACATCACCAAGATTTACGACGACGTAACAGGGGAAGAAATTACCCATGAATTTGTGCAGGATTCCCGCAAAGAGTACAACTTCGCCCAGCTGCACCTGGGGCTGTCTGCTAAGGAATTCCGCAACACTATCTGGATAGGCCAGCTTGGAAGCGGCCAAGACGGGGACCTGGGCCTGGAGATCCAGGGCAAGCTCGAAAATATACTCCAAGGCACCGAAGACGATCTTTCTTTCACCAAGGCTTTGGCGGTGCTCAACGTGGAGCGCGCCAAGATCAAGACCCCCAGGAGCGCCCGGGCCAAGCTGGATGTGGTATTAGAACAAAAGGCCGAGCTTACCCGGGAACTCGAAGAAGCCCGGGAAAGGGAAGCTCAGGTAAGGAAAGTCATGGTGGAACTCCGCCGGCTCAGGCAGGAAGAAGCGGCGCTGGCCCGTAAGGCTGAGGAGGCGTCCAGGCAGGTAGACTGCATAAGGGCGTTTTTGCTGAGGAAGGTGGTGTCCCAGGCCAGGGAGCTTAAGCAGGAGATAACCGGGCTTGAACACACCCTGAGCCGCTTGGAATGGGCACAGCAGCTTCCCCACAATATCAAACAGGATCTGCAGCAGCTGGTCCACAGCAAGCAAGACCTGGAGGCCAGGATAAATGAGGTCCGGGCGGAGCTCATGAACCTGGAGGCCAAGAAACAGGCGCTTACGGAGGAACTAGGCCAATACGACAGGGTGCTTTCTACTGGGCTTACCCAGGAGCAGGTGTCAGGGATGTACTCGAAATACCTAACGTGTAAAGCAGGTGCGAGCAGGAGCGAAAGGCATGCTAATGAAGCCAGGCGCATGCTGAGGCGTCTGGAACAGCAGGCAGCTGATATGGGCCATCTGTCTGACGCAGAGGCAGCGCTGGCAGAGGCCGAAAAGCTTCAAGAGATTGTGGTGCTTTCAGAGCGGGAAAAGTCAAAACTCGATGTGGAATTGGAGCAAGCTAAAGCCGGGCTGGCCCAGGCCGACGTAAGGGGCGCAGGGGCCTGGCTGTACGCCTTGTCCCTTGGGGTGCTGGGCATAGCGATTGCCCTGACTATCGTCGGGCTGCCGCTGGCTGTACCTGCGTTTGCAATAGCAGTGGTAGTTTTCGGTATCGGGTCATACACGCGGAAAAAGGCGCTGGATGTAAGGTTCCAGGCAGAAGAAGTGTACAACCAAGCAGCAGCCATGGTTGAAGCCCAGGAAAAAAGAATTGCCCAAGCCAAGGCAGAGTTGTATGATTTCCTGGAACTTTACGGTGCAACTTCGGTGGAAGAGTTGCGCCGCCGTTTCCATAAGGTGTCTGAATTCCACACCCGCCTCTTAAACGCCAAAGAGCAGTATGACTTGGCCCACAGGTATTGGTATGAGTCGTCACAGGAGTTTTCGGCTACCGAAAGGGAACTGATGTCGGTGCTCATGAAGACAGGGTGTCTTGCCCCGGGGCAGGCGGTTACTGAAGCGGCGGTGGACATGCTCCGGGCTAAACTCAAGCAAGCCGCCGCTATACAGGGTGAAATAGGGAACGTTGAGCGCAGGGTGAAGGAGTTTGAAGGTGTGCTGTCCAAGCTGCGGGCGAGGCAGGAGCAACTCAAGCAGGCAGAGACACGGCTGCTTGAGGCTGCCGGCGTGGCAACCCTGCAGGAACTTCATGACAAGATCGCGGCCCACGAAGAATATGAGGATACCCTCAAGGCGCTGGGACACCTCAAGGAAAAACTAAGCGCTGTACTTGCAGGCAGAGATCTCGGGGATTTAGAGGCAGAACTGGACAAGCTGGAACAAGCAATTGGTGGAGATACTATGGCCGGGTTGGCTGGTGAGCTGGTTGGATCAGGGCTTGGATCGGGCTTGGGTTCAGGCTCAGGTTTGGACTTAGGCTCAGGTGTCGGTTCGGCTCTGGGTTCGGGGCCAGGGTTAGGTTCCGGCGGGCTTGACGGTGGCTTTACGGCAGACAGTGTGTCTGAAAAGGATTATCAAGAGGCGCAAAGGCATTTGAGCCAGCTTAGATCTGAACTCGGCCGGCTTAGGGAACGCAAAGCGTCGCTGGAAAAGGAAGCCTACCTCAGGCAGCGTGAAGGGCGGCCTGTGTATTCCATAGAAGAGGATCTTGCCAGGGTATCGGAAGTTGAAAGAGAACTAATCCAGGACAAAGCAGCTTTGGACCTGGCGCTTGAAACCCTGGAGGACCTGTCCAGGAACCTGCGCCGTGAGTTTGCGCCGTTGCTTAATGAGAGGACCGGGGAGATCCTCAAGCAAATCACCCAGGGCAAGTATTATGAGACAAGGATATCTCCAGACCTTGAAATGAGCGTCATCCATCCCGGGCACAAATCCCAAACGCCCATTGCCAACCTGTCCTGCGGCACAGTGGACCAATGCTACTTTGCCCTCAGGGTGGCTGTGGCTGAACTCATAGTAAACAAGGATTCATTCCCCTTTTTCCTGGACGATTCTTTTGTGCAGTACGACGACAAGCGGCTTGAAGGGGCACTCAAAATCGTGTCAGAGCTTTCCAAACGCCATCAGATCTTGCTGTTTTCGTGTCACGGGCGTGAGCAGGCGGTAGCCGAGAAACTTGGCATCAGGTGTAACCTTGTGGACCTTAACCGCCTTGGGGAGACGATGGGCTGAGCATGAACCTCCACGGGTAATGCCTGGCTTCACCTGCGTAATCAATGCCTATCCTGGGTGTTGTAATTATCTCAAGCTCCCGGGTTAAGTCCTTTCCCGGGGGCTTGGCTATGTAGAGGTTCCCCGTTACAAGATCGGCCCCGTTATGGTGACTGCTGATCCCCATGGCTTGGCACAGCCTTCCAGGGCCTGTTGCCAAGGGGAGCTTGCCCTTCCTGCGTTTGAGCATTATGTCTTCTCCGAGCACCGGTTCTACCGACCTTACTAGCACCGCGTGGGGGATTCCCTCTCGGAAGGCAACTACATTGAAGCAGTAATGCATGCCATACACAAAATACACGTAGGCAATTCCAGGGGGGCCGTACATCGTCTCATTGCGCTGGGTCCTCCGCATGTTGTACCCATGGCATGCCCTGTCCTCAGGCCCTGCGTATGCTTCGGTTTCGGTGATCAGCCCGGCGGTAATGCCGTCACCGGTCTGGTGGACGAGCAACAACCCCAGCAAATCTGGAGCTAAATCCAGGGCACTCCGGGCATAGAATTCTCTGGGCTGCCGCTTTGACCGTAGGATGATCTCCTGCGGCTCCCTGTCTCTCAGCGCAAGATATTCATTTACAGCTATAGACCTGTACGGTGCTGGTTTTTTCATGTACTCTGAAATTAGTGCCCAAGATATTCTCAAGTCCCAACAACGATTATATCATCACCTCGTTTCCTGGTTGCAGTTTGCGCTGTGACAGTAGTTCGGGACTTCTAGCTTGTGTGCCCGTGATCAATCATGAGCAAGACACAAACAAGGGATAATCAAAGGAGGTAAATCTCATGTCCAAGGTGTCGGCCGTTTTGTATGAAGACAGGATCGAGTACAGGGATTCAGAGGATCAGGAACTTGTAATCGATTCAGAAGGCGCCAGCCCCATGGAATTGCTCCTTATGGCCGTTGCCGGATGCAGCGGGCTAACCCTGGAATCATTGCTGGAGAGGGACGGGTATACACCTGACAAGGTTAAGCTCACAGTTAGAGGTATAATTAGCGACAAGGCGCCCAGGAGGTATACAGAAATAAACGTGGACTACGATATTGTGTGCGAGGGGCTGGATACAAACACTCTCGAGAAGTACCTGAAGATTACAGAGAGGGTATGCCCTGTCGTCCAATCTTTGAATGCCACGGTTCACCTTACCTATACGTTGAACCAGCAGACGTACCAGTAACATGATATTATGTGACATGCATAGCGAGGTGTTCTTGATGAAGCAAATCCCTATTGGCACTAAAGGCAGCAAGTCAGTAAAGGTGACTGAAGATACACTCGCTTCGGCTACAGGCAGTGGTGCCGTAGACGTGTTTTCCACACCCAACCTGGTACTCCTCATGGAAGAAGCCAGCGTTGAGGCAGTCAAGGATTACCTCGAAGACGGGGAGACCACAGTGGGTACCATGGTGAACATAAGGCATCTGGCAGCTACGCCCCCCGGGCTCACTGTGACCGCAACAGCCGTGCTCACTGAGGTTGACGGCAGGAGGCTGGTGTTTGAGGTGAGCGCCCATGATGGCGTGGACATAGTGGGCCAAGGCACCCATGAGCGGTTCGTGGTGGATCGAGCAAAATTTATCGAGAAATCTCTTCGTAAGACGGTTATCCACAAGGAACCACACATATAGTGTCGAATATGGAGAACGCAGATATATATGGTGCCAACACATGTTTGGATCTACTAAATTATGGGATCCAATGTGTGAAAAGCCCTTCATAGGCATACCCGGCCAAGGGTATGCCGGCCTTTCCGGCTAGGTGGTCCTAATGGAGGGTAGTGGCACCAACAATTTTGGCCTGACGCAGATAAACTCATGACCGGGGTGGACAACTTTGAAGTGCCCTTATTGCGGACATCTTGATTCCAGGGTGATAGAGTCAAGGACCACTGAGGAAATGACTGCCGTGAGGAGGCGTCGGGAATGCCCTGATTGTAAACGCCGGTTCACTACCTATGAACGTATTGAGGGGCAGCCTCTGGTAGTCATAAAGAAGGACGGTAGTAGAGAGGCTTTTTCAAGGGAAAAGATCCTTAACGGAATGCTCAAGGCATGCGAAAAAAGGCCAATCCCTCTTGATGTGTTGGAGCAGGCATCTTTCGACATCGAAAAAGAAGTCCGTGACACAGGCAAGGGCGAGATTAGTTCCAGGCAAATCGGGGAACTTGTCATGGATAGGCTCAAAGAGATCGATGACGTGGCTTATGTCAGATTTGCATCGGTCTACCGAGAATTCCGTGACGTTGACAGTTTCCTCAAGGAAGTGGAGCGGATCTTAGACGAGAGGAGCCGGCAGCGCGGATAGCTTGCATAGCGTGACAGCCCGGCTCGATTTTTGAGTTAGGTGGGAGGCTGTTTGATGTCCAAAGAATTAGATCTGATTGAAGGGGAGTTTTCAGAAAACGCCATAGCGGTGCTGGAGCGGCGCTACCTGAGGAAGGACAAGAGCGGTAAGCCCATTGAAACTCCGATGGAGATGTTTTGGCGGGTAGCCAGGAACATAGCTCTAATGGATATCCTCTACCATCCCCAGGTCTATTCCGGAGGGAGGCAGGACGGAGCTGAAGCTGATGCCACCCGGGACGGAGCGGAGCAGAGCGCAAAACAAGCCAAGCGGTCTAAGAAGCAGGCTGCGCGGAAGTTGCCCGGGATATCAGACAAAGACTGGGCAACCCTCAAGATGGCTTTTGAAAGGTTTGAGTCAAAAGGGCTTATGAAAGTCTCTTGGCCTGAGATGAAGCAGTTTACCGAGGCCAATGAAGATTACATACTCGACAGGGCGCTTGAGTTCTACAAGGTCATGGTAGAGCGTAAGTTCATGCCCAACTCTCCGGCGCTTATGAACGCAGGCCGCGACTTGCAGCAGCTGTCCGCATGTTTTGTGCTGCCTGTTGACGACTCAATGGTCAGCATATTCGACTCACTTAAGCATGCTGCTTTGATCCACCAGTCGGGGGGAGGGACAGGTTTTAGTTTTTCAAGGCTGCGTCCAAAGAACGACGTTGTACGTTCAACCGGCGGCGTGGCATCGGGGCCCGTATCTTTCATGAAAGTGTTTAACGCTGCCACCGAAGCGGTGAAGCAAGGTGGTGTGCGCCGGGGTGCCAACATGGGGATATTGCGTGTAGATCATCCGGATATATTGGAATTCATAACATGCAAGACTGACACGAAGGAACTTACCAATTTCAATATTTCCGTTGGTATCACCGAAAAGTTCATGCAGGCGGTAGAGGCAGGCGAGGATTACGAACTCATCAACCCCAGGAACCGCAAGGTCACAGGTAAGCTCAACGCCAGAGAAGTGTTTGAGAAAATTGTCGACCAGGCGTGGCGGAACGGCGAGCCAGGGATCGTGTTCCTTGACCGGCTCAACAAGGACAACCCCACGCCTGAGCTGGGGGAGATCGAAAGCACCAATCCGTGCGGGGAGCAACCGCTGTTGCCCTATGAGGCATGCTGCCTGGGTTCCATCAACCTGGGTGCTTTCACAAGAGCCGTATGGCAGGAAGGATTACCCGGCACTGCCGATCCGGATCTGTTCATAGATTGGAAAGGCATGGCCGATGCGGTAAGGCTGGCCGTCCATTTCCTGGACAACCTGATCGATGCCAACAAGTATCCCTTGCCTGAAATAGATAATATGTCCCATGGCAACAGGAAAATCGGCTTGGGCGTAATGGGCTGGGCTGATATGCTCCTGGATCTTGGCATCCCGTACAATTCTGAACAGGCGGTTAAGCTTGCCGAGCAGGTCATGGAATTTATCGAGAAAGAGTCGGTTGAGGCGTCTAAGGAGCTGGCCAAGACCCGAGGGGTTTTCCCCAATTGGGAGAAGAGCATTTACGCAGACAAAGGCATCAGGCTGCGCAATGCTACCACGACCACTATCGCTCCTACGGGAACCATCAGCATAATCGCCGGTGCATCGTCGGGAATAGAGCCGCTGTTTAGCATAGCTTTTACCCGGAACGTGCTGGATAACAAGAAACTTGTGGAAGTTAACCCGAGATTTCAGCGTGTGGCTGAGGCAAGGGGCTTTTACAGCCAGGAACTAATGGAGAAGATCGCTGAGCACGGCACCTTGCACGGCATTTCCGAAGTGCCCGACGATGTAAAGCGCATCTTTGTGACCGCCCACGAGATTACCCCTGAATGGCACGTTAAGATGCAGGCGGCATTTCAGAAGTACACCCACAATGCGGTTTCAAAGACCGTAAACTTCCGCCGGGAAGCCACCAGGGAAGACGTGCGTGACGTGTTCATCCAAGCGTACAAGCTGGGCTGCAAGGGGGTTACCGTGTACAGGGACGGCAGCCGCGAGGAACAGGTTCTCACGGTGGGCACCAAGACGGTTACTGACCCTGCCGGTGCAGCTGCCGCAGAGCCGGGCGCTCAGCACACCGAAGTAGAAGGCGTGCCGGGCCCGGGCAAGAAGGGCAGGGTCAACGGTGTCTGGGGACGGATTAGGCCCATCGAACGGCCTGCTACCTTGGAAGGGTTTACAACCGCCAAGGAGACGCCTGTGGGCAAGCTATTCCTTACCCTCAACGCTCTGGACGGCCATCCGGTTGAGCTGTTCGCCCAGATCGGCAAGGCTGGCAGCGATGTGGCGGCGTTTACCGAGGCGATTGCCAGGCTAATCTCGATTGCCCTTAGGTCCGGCATCGACCCCCAGGAGATCGCCGACCAGCTCATGGGTATCGGCGGTTCCAGGAGCATAGGGTTTGGGCCCAACAGGGTGCGTTCGGTGCCTGATGCGATAGGGCAATTTATCGATGAGTACGTGAACCATATCCGCAAAGGCGAGGAAGAAGCTGAAGAGGAGATTATCCCTTATCAGGACGAGCTGCCTCTGCTTCCGGGCAAGCGGTTCAACTTGTGCCCTACATGCGGCACATGGAACCTGGTTCATGTAGAGGGCTGCCAGAAGTGCCTGGCTTGCGGATACAGTGAGTGTTGAGAGTGTCTTGAGATACAGGTGCGTGGTTTGAGAAGCACCAGCCAGGTGGTATAGCGCATGGCAGCCGGCCTTACGCCGGCAGCAGTACAGGCAACAGAGGGGCGGGCAACCGCCCCTGTTTCAATTTCGCCCAATACTGCGAGGTGTATATAATAGACTTGGTGCAATTGGAAGTTACATCCTATTATGTCACTTGGGTTTGTCATCTGCTCTCATGTGCTTGCTGACGATAGAGGAAGCTCTAGTTCTAGCAGGAAGAGCGGTCTTGTTGTCGAAGTCCTCCATAGACTTCGTCCAGTGGGTCCGTAGGTTCCTGGATTCATCCTTTCGAAAGGAGAAGCTAGAATGCTTAGAGGCATCTTTGCTCCGATTCCCACTCCCTTTGTAGACGAAGCAATAGCTTATGACAAGCTCGAGTCCAACCTGGCCAAATGGGGCGCGACAGGCCTGTCAGGGGTCGTAGTCCTGGGCTCAAACGGAGAACAGCCGTATGTTGATGAAGACGAAAAGGTCGAGCTCTGGAAGTTTGCCCGCCGGCACTTTCCCGATGACAAAGCGGTTATCGCCGGCACAGGCGCCGAAAGCACCAGGGCGGCCATCAGGCTTACCAAAAAAGCAGCAGATGCAGGAGCGCAAGCGGCGCTTATCCTCACGCCCCACTATTTCAAGGCCAACATGAACGCGGAGGCTTTGGAGCGGTTTTACACCGACGTGGCAGACGAGTCCCCGATTCCCGTGCTGCTCTACAACATGCCGGGAAACACAGGGCTCAACCTTACTCCGCCTTTGGTGAAGAAGTTGTCAGAGCATCCAAACATCAAGGGCATCAAAGATTCAGGGGGCAACATAGCTCAGATATCCCAGTTCTTGAGGGACGCACCTGAAGACTTTGTTGTGTTTGCAGGGTCAGCCAGCTTCCTCATGCCTGCCCTGGTCATGGGCGCGCATGGAGGTATTCTGGCTACAGCCAACGTGGCCCCTGACTTGTGCGTACGTATCTATGAACTGGTCAACCAGGGCCAATATGACGAAGCCAGAAGCATACAGCTAAAGATAATCAAACTCAATTCCCTTGTTACGGCCAAGTACGGCGTGGCAGGCCTAAAAGCCGCTTTGGACATGATAGGTTATTTTGGCGGCTTGCCAAGGAGGCCTATCCTGCCCATTGGTGACGAAGCAAAGGCCGAAATCCGCGCTGCTTTGGAAGAACTGGGGCTTGTGTGACGGTGCCAAACCTGCCCAAAGCAAACAGTGATCAATTGGCGGGTAGAAGGCACTGTGGTGAAGAAGCCTTTCAGCAGGAAGTATGATAAGGGGAACATAGAAGTTGTAACGAAGGGAGATACGCACCATATGAAACCAAGGAATCCTAAACACAAGCTGTTGCTAGGGCCGGGGCCCAGCAACCCTGATCCACGAGTGCTCAGGGCGATGTCAGAGCCTACCCTAGGCCACCTGGATCCTGATTTTGTGGCCATAATGGACGAGACTACCGAACTGCTCCGGTATGTTTTCGGTACCGAAAACGAACTTACCATCCCCATCTCCGGTACAGGATCAGCAGGCATGGAGACGGCTCTGGTGAACTCCTTGGAACCCGGGGACAAGGCTATCATCTGCATCGCAGGAGTGTTTGGCGAGCGGATGGCAGATCTAGCCGGGCGCATGGATGTCGAAGTTATCCGGGTGGATGCGCCCTGGGGCAAGCCGGTTGATCCTGAGGATGTGCGCCTAGCGGTCAAGCAACATCCCGATGCAAAAATCGTGGCGATTGTGCACGCTGAGACCTCCACCGGCGTACTTCAGCCCTTGGAAGAAATCGCGCAGCTAGCCCATGAAAACGGCATGAGAATCGTAGTTGACGCCGTGACCTCCCTAGGTGGCATGGAAGTGCCTGTAGACAGGCTTGGGCTGGACTTTGTATTCTCAGGCACCCAGAAATGCCTAAGCTGCCCGCCTGGTTTGGCGCCCATTACCGTGGGCGAAAGGGCTCTCGAGTTTATCAGAAACCGCAAGACCAAGTGTCCGAGTTGGTACCTTGATCTGTCCATGATTTCAAGGTACTGGGGTGGCGAAAGGTTCTACCATCATACTGCGCCCATAAACATGATCTATGCCCTCAATGAATCTTTGCGGATAATCAAAGAAGAGGGCTTAGAAGCAAGGTGGGCAAGGCACAAGCTCAACCAAAAGGCACTCATTGCAGGGCTGGAAGCCATGGGGATGAAACTTGTGGTTGACCCCGAGTACCGCCTGCCCAGCCTTACCACCGTGTACTTCCCTGAAGGGATAGAAGACGTGCCCGCACGCATGAAACTCCTTAACGAGTTCGGCATAGAAATCGGTGCCGGGCTTGGGGACTTCAAGGGCAGAGTATGGCGTATAGGGCTTATGGGCACAAATTCCACCAAGCCCAATGTGCTCTTCCTGTTGGCTGCACTTGAGGACGTGCTTGTGTCCATGGGCGCAAGAGTGCCTCAAGGCGCAGGCTTGCAGGCTGCTTCTGAAGTGTACAGGGGGGCGTAGGCCAACAGCTTGCTTGATAACAAGGCCCGGCGGCGCTGACGCCCCGGGTCTTTGTCATGCAGGAGATATTGCCCGGGCGATGTCATTTAGGTCAGTAGTCAGCCGGGCAGGGGGAAGGCTCTTTAGGATGAAAGCCCCATAAGGCTTGGTGATTATGCGTGAATCAAGGATCACCACCGCTCCTCTGTCTGACTTTGACCGGATGAGCCGTCCGAAACCTTGCTTGAGTTTGAGAGTGGCTATGGGCAGGGAGTAGTGGATAAAAGGATTGAGCCCTCGTTCCTTCCAAAGGATCTCCCTGGCTTCCATCACAGGGTCTTCGGGCACGGGAAAAGGCAGTTTAGCCAGGACCACGCACGACAGGGCATCACCCGGTACGTCAACTCCTTCCCAGAACGAATCCAAGCCCATGAGCACTCCGTTTCCGGCGTCCTTGAACTCTCTGAGGAGGGTCTGGCGGGGCCTGTCGCCTTGGACAAACACGGGATAGCCTTTTGCTTCGATCTGGTCTTTGATCTTGCTGCTCACTGCTTCCATCGATTTCTTTGACGTAAACAGCACAAACATCCTGCCTTGCGCCAGGTCAACGATTTCCAGGACCATATCGGCCACATAGTCGTCATACTCAGGGCTGTTAGGTTGATTTCCCCGGACATCCCGGGGTATGCACAGGCAAGCTTGGTTGGGATAGTCAAACGGGGAATCGATAATCGCTTCATCTGCATCTATTTCTAACTGGCGCTTGATGTAATCAAACGAGCCGCCGGTGGACAGGGTAGCAGACGTAAGGATGGCAGTAGGCACCGACGTCCAAAGGTTTTCTGCAAGATAGGGGCCTACCTCAAGAGGTGCACCGTGTAAAGTCACATGTTTTTGCCGCCCGCGGCCTTCCATTTCGGACCAGTACACAAAAGCATCGCCGTCGCCCTCCAGGGCGTTTAGATTGTCCAGCACCTGGGCCATCTCTAAGTAACGCCTGGAAAGAGCATTGGCTTCGAAGCGGTCTTCGTCTGACAGGTCCAGGCTTGCCCACTCTGCAATGAGCTTAGACATATCCCTTAGGGACTCAGGAATCTTGTCATCTATGCTGCCGGGTTCCTGCAACCTGAACTTGTCTCTGCCTCCGTACCGGAAAGGGTTTACTCTTTGCTTGGCCTGCTTGTACAAGAGGTCAGGAGCTAAGGCTGTCAGGCTTAGGTCCATAAGGCCCAACAAGTGGGCAAGGGACGATTCCACCCGGGACCGCTCGTGGGCGGAGAGCAGTTGCGACATGGGTTCCCGTGAGATGAACCTCACCGTATCGTCGGCAAGGCGCCTTAGGTGATTGTGGCCTACGTTGAAAGTCATGCTGTCTCTGAACACCGTCTCTAGGTGGTGCGCTTCGTCGAAGACCACTGCTTCGAACCCTGGCAGAAGGGACACGCTGCCTGCAGTATCCCCGACAATTCTCAAGTTTGCGGCAAAAAGCGCATGGTTGACCACAATCAAATGACAGCTTTCAAGGTGCCTCCTGTGCCTCTGGTAGAAGCAAGATTCTCGGAAGGGGCATTTCCCCGACATGCACCTTATGCTTTCAGAACACAGTTCGCTCCACAGCTGGTTGGGTATATGGAAAGGCAGTTTATCGCGGTCGCCGTCCCATGAGCCCTCGTCAATCACCTCAGACAGCATCTGAAGCTTTTTTTCCTCCTCGTCAGCCTGTACAAGCTGCAGCCTGCGTTGGGTTTCATCGTATACCCTGGCCCATTTACGCAGGCAGAGGTAATGGTTCCGCCCTTTGAGCAGCGAGTAGTTGAGGGTGCCCAGCTCCTCAAGCATTTGTGTGACCAGGGGGATGTCTTTGTTGACCAACTGCTGCTGGAGGTTGACCGTGTATGTTGACACAATGGCCCTTTTGCCCGTGGTAAGGCACCAGTAGGCTAAGGGGAGGAGGTAGGCCAGGGATTTGCCTACACCTGTTCCGGCTTCCACCAGCAGGTGCTTCTTAGAAGCCAGGGCGTCGTGGACCAACCTGGCCATTTCTTGCTGCTGGGGCCTCTCTTCAAATCCGGGGATCAAGGCGGACATGGTGCCTTTGCTGTGAAGGGCTTCTTCAATGTATCGATTGTCTTGTAGTGATGGAATCGCGTTCAGGCCGGAATCCTCCTTGGACCAATGGGTTGACCTTACAGCACGGTCCTATATACCCACATTCTGTATCAGGCAATATTCTATCATGTTTCCCGGCCCGTTTGCCCAGGGATTGGTTTTTCAACTATAATGCCGGCGGATTGGGGGGCTGACGCTGGTGCATGGGTGTATGAATGTACCGGTGTAACTTGGGATGGTACGCTATCTGCTCCAAGGATTGGTTTTTCGCTGTGTCCCGGCATCTGACTTGCGGGTGGACCAACTGTACTTTGTTTGGCTTGTTCTGCTATTGCCGGGTTTGTCGCTATTATTCGATGGCTTATTGCTGCTTCCTTTGTTGCTGCCTGCCTTGTTGCCGGAAGGTTTGTCTGCGTCTTGACTGTTGCCTTTGACGTTGCCCGGGTTGCTGCCGGAAGGTCTGTTCCCTTGTTGGTTGTTGCCTTTGGCACTACCGGGGTTGTGATCCGATGACTTGCCTGTCTGCTGTTTGTCTGCTTGCGAGTTGTTCTGCATATTTCCTGGCTTGGATGACTGGGCCTGCTTGACCTTTTCGGCCCATTGCTTGGCAAGCTCGGTCAGGTAGTGACTATCCAACTGCTGGCTTTTCTGCTTTATTGTCTCAAGGCCCGGTTTGGGAATGCTTACCCTGAAGTCTGTCGGCTTCTTTAGCTGGCCTGGAGGTACGTTGGATTTGGAGTCCGTGCCCTTGAATTGTCCGGGTTGTTCCTTTTTGTTGTTGCTTGCCTGGTTCCCTGCCGGCTTTCCGAGAGCTTGAGTGCCATTAGTTGAGCCTGCTGCGGAAGAGTGTTTGCCGGTTGCTCCTTGGAAGGTTGGACCATTGCCCTGTGAGCCCTTGCCAGAGGTCTTGTCGGTGAAGTCAGTGCCCGCAGGGCCCTTACCGGTTGAGCCTTTGACGGTTTCAGACTCCATTTCAATTCCCAGCTTGTCACTAATTGCACTTATGTCGGATTCATCAGCCGATTGGGCCCCTCTGGCTACAGGCAGGTCAATTCCGGCCTGCCCCCGGCTTTCCCGGAGTTCATGGAAGAGTGCCCACAGCACGGCCCGGGTAGCGGAAATCCTGAGCTCTTTGGCAATCTCCCGGGTCTGCCTGTCAAGCCTGATGTGACTTATGCTTGCCGGACTGAAGGATATCTGGGTCCCGGAGCCCTGAAGGTTCTTGGATTGTTGAGCTTCCTTGTATGCTTTTTCAGATGTGCCTCCCGATTTGGGATTTGTCTTAGGTGCTCCGTTGGTAGCTTCTTTAGAAACTTTTTGAGCGGTCTTTGCGGTTTGTTTTGCGGCTTTTTGCGCTGCTTTTTCCACGTCTTTAAGGATCTTTTCCTCGAGGCGGTCCAGCAGGGAATTCTCCTCTACACGATCTTCCATAGGGATGATGCCGATTACCACTTCAGGCTGCTTGTCTTCCTGCCTTTCTCTAAGCAGGGCTTCTACGGCGCGGTCTACCGGTTTCATGTATAAATTGATGGAACTTGCCAGGCGCTGGCTTTCTTCGTCGAAGCAGGTGACTGACTTTATCAGCCCTTTGTCGTTTACCTCTAGTTCCAGGCTGACGGGTGCGTCCACCAGGTCAATCGTCACCCATGCAACTGCCGGCCGTGCTTCCAGATACTTGTTATATCCAAAGAACGAGGTGCAAAGTATAAGCGAGGCCACTGCCGCAATAGGGAGGAGGCGTTTTTGCAGGAACCGGTAAACAGCATGGCTACGGGTGCGTCTGCTTATGTGGCTGCCTGTGGTTGAAATACCGGACATGTTGGGCAAAATAATCTGCTCCCCGACCATGTACACGCTGTTCTTGATCGGGATGAACAAGAATTGCCCGTCGGATGTAAGCACGGTAATTCCGTCTTTAGATGTTTCAACCACCAAGCCCTGTTTGGAATTCAACTCACGTCACCACTTTCAGCCAAGAACCTCTTTCAGTCACAAACCTCAAAGTACCCTTCCATGCTCGGATAATCACCGGACATGGCAATAGCTACTGCAGTAATATACACTTTCTGCCTTTCGATCGTCTTTCGCGAAACCCGTTTGTCCTCCGGCACTGCAGACAGCAACTGATCGACGGGGATCTTGCGCGTCTTAAAGAACTGCCTTCTTAGCTTGTCGTTTTCGACGATGACCTTAGCCATATACATTGCTCTTTCCCGCGCGTCTTTGTGTTTCGGGGTAGCTTCCACCACCTGGCCTATGGTCAGCCCGAACTCTTTGAGCGTATCCTTCCAGTTTTCAATGTCATCCTTCCGTTCCACTGCGGCTTGCCAATCTTCCGTGGTATATGTCAAGCAAGATGGGTCGAAATAGCCTTCGTGCTCATTTCCTTGTCCGTCCCTTGCCACCATTGTCGAATAGGGTATTTCCCTGTGTCTGGATTGTTTCCGGTAATAGTCGATGAGCCTGCGCCGTATCACAGTAGCAGCAAAAGCCAGAAATCCCGGCCTCTTGCTCTTGAAGGCGTCAATGGCTTCGTTGAAAGCAGAAAGGGCTACACTAGCCTCATCGTCTTCCCCCAGGACCACGTACCGCTTGACGCTGGAAGCGGCGGTCTTGAGGATGAAAGGCGTGTAGTCCCTGATCAGGTCATCCCGGGCATGTATATCACCATCACGGGCGCGTGCCACCCGTGCTTCCACTGTTTCCTGTTCAGTATGTTGTTTAGCCATTTCTAAACTCAAGACTGTATTCACCATGTGAAGTGTTCGCTTCACCTACTTTCAGTTCCTGCAACTTATGTGGGTTACAGTATGTATTACCGGTAATTGGCAGTAGCTCCGCTCGCACAACGGTTTGACCTTTTATGAACATAATCGAAGCGGGCTGATTTTTCTTGGAACGCGGGAAGCACCGGCCGATTCCAGGCCTGGTGAGGCTTGGCGGCCTATTTTCAACGTAGGACCACAAAAATCAATTGAGCTTAGAAGGACTTTCCTGCGGGATATGGTATACATATATATGTACAAAACATATATATGGCACCAAATCCGCGGTTCTGCAAGCAATCCTTCATATACGCTGCAACATTCACACCAACTGCCACCGGACATATCAAGCTTCATTGTCAAGTTCATTCCCCACGGGAAGGGGGGATCATATGTCTCGTGACTACGAGGAGATGAAAAGCCAAGACCGGCACCAGGATGATGGTCGCAATAGACACAGTGACAGACTTAGTAGTGGAAGGCCCCGGGAAGGCCCCTATACCGGAGATCGGCATAGAGAAGACTGTAACAGGGCTGGCTGCCGGGAAGAAAGCCGGCCTGAAGAGCAGCTGAACAAGGAAGATACATGCACCGAAGCACTGCTCGAAGCACGGCCGGAAGTGCCGCACACCGATGCCACTTTCTCGGAAGACAGCCACCAGGACAAGAGGCACAAACACCATCATGGCTGGCACCGCCACGCCCACGCAGAAAACGTGGTCCGGCCTGAAAGATTTATGGAACCGTGTCTCCTGCTGCTTCTGACCGAAAACGTCACCTACGGGTATGACCTCATCTCCCGGCTCAAGGAGTTCGGGTACGGGGACAACCAAGACCCCGGCATGGTGTACCGTTACCTCAGGCGGCTTGAAAAGCGGGGCATGATCGAGTCTAAATGGGACACCTCAGGCACAGGGCCTGCCAGGAGGATGTATAAGGTTACGCCCGACGGCAACGAACTTCTGGCTGTGTGGACGGAAACCATAAGGTACAACATCCAGGTGCTTCAGCAATTCCTGGAGCGGTATGAAAAAGCCATTCAAGGCGTCAAAACCCAAGATGAGCTTGGGAGCACCGGTGGGGGCGCCGCGCCTAAGTTCGTTGGTAGCGCCGAGTAGACAATTTTGTTGACATTGCAAGAACTCAGATAATTGAGTACGATAATATTTCGTACGACGATATTATCGGAAGCCAAAACAATTGATGCAGTTGCAATAGCCGGAGGGAGGGTGGCTCTTGAAAGTTCTTAAGCGGCTCCTCAGGTTTGCAGCCCCTTATTGGAACAGGTATCTGGTTGCAACCGTGTTAGTGTTCGCAATATCGGCGCTAAACCTCCTGGAGCCCATGGTCATCAAGTGGGTAATCGACGAAATCCTTGAGTCTAAGAACTACTCATTGTTGTTGTACGGTGCACTTGCCATCCTAGGTGTAGCTATCCTAAGGGGCGTACTCCAGTTCTTCCAGCGTTTCACCATGTCCTGGGCAGGGCAGAAAGTGGTGTTTGACATCAGGAATACCTTGTACCGCCACCTTCAGCAGCTGTCTTTTAGCTTCTACGACAAGGCCCAGACGGGACAGATAATGTCCAGGGTCACATCTGACGTGGAGACGGCCCAAAGATTTTTGTCCAACGGGCTGGTTAACCTAGTCTCGATAGTATTGACCTTCACCACGACCCTGATCATAATGTTGTCCCACCATACCAAGCTTACCCTCATGGCGATGATCACCGTTCCCTTCCTGGCATGGCGGGTGCAGGTTTATTCCACCCAGATCCGGCCCATGTTCTGGAGCATCCAGCAGCAACTTGCCGTGCTTACAGCCCGGCTGCAGGAGAACATCACGGGACAGCGGGTCGTAAAAGCTTTCGCCAGGAAAGATCACGAGTTGGAGGTTTTCGAACGGGATAACATGGCGCTGCTTGAGCGCAACGTAAGGGCGGAAAGGTTGTCAGGGGTCAACTGGGCGCTCATGCGCTTGCTTACTGAGATATCCCTCGGCATCATCCTATGGTACGGCGGCTATCAGGTGATCCGCGGTAATATCACTTACGGGACTTTGGTAGCGTTTAACATGTGGCTTGGGCGGCTGCTCGGCCCCATCCGGAGGCTGGGCTTCTGGGTGAGCATGGTCCAAAGGACAGTCGCTTCAGGCGAGAGGATATTCGAGATCCTTGACACCAAGGCCGAAGTGCAGGATAAGCCCGGTGCCAAGCCCATGCCACCTATAGAGGGCAGGGTGACTTTCGAAAATGTAAGCTTCTCTTACGACGGCGAGCACATGGTGATAGACGACATCAACCTAGATGTCAAGCCCGGGCAGACCATAGCCATCCTAGGTGGCACAGGATCAGGCAAATCAACCCTGATAAACTTGATCCCCAGGTTCTATGATGTGACTAAAGGCAGGATCCTGATAGACGGCATCGACATACGCGATGTTACCCTGGAAAGCCTGAGGAGGCAGATCGGCATTGTGACCCAGGAGACCTTCCTGTTTTCAGCTTCCCTCCGAGACAATATAGCATACGGCAAACCTGAAGCCACCGATGAAGAAGTGATAGCAGCAGCCAAAGCGGCGCATATCCATGATTTCATTGCCAGCTTGCCCCAGGGCTACGATTCGGTAATCGGAGAAAGGGGAGTGGGACTTTCAGGAGGGCAGAAGCAAAGGGTGGCCATTGCCAGGGCCCTGCTCATGGATGCCCGCATCCTCTTGCTTGACGAATCGACCTCCAGCGTAGACGTGGAGACAGAGATGCGGATTCAGGAAGCGTTTTCACGGCTGCTTGAAGACCGGACTGCGTTTGTGATTGCCCAGAGGCTGTCCACCGTGAGGAACGCCGACTGGATCATAGTCCTGGACAAAGGCAGGATTGCTGAACAGGGGACCCACGAAGAACTGCTCAAGAAAGGCGGAATATATACTTCGATTTACAACTTGCAGTTTAGGCCACAAGAAGTGGATTTCAGCGAATCGGGACCGGCCGGATATGAACAAGCAGCAAGCCAAGGAGGTGGCAACTGATGGGACGCTTTCGTGGTTTGGACGTAGGAAATATAGAACTTAAGGATGTCAACTTCTCTCACCTGCCGAAGCTTAAGCGGTTTGTCAAGCCGTTTAGATGGTACTTGCTGCTGGCTTTGGCCCTGGCTGTTGCCATCTCGCTGCTTAGCACCGTAGGGCCCCTTCTTGTGCGGCGCGCCATAGACGTGGACATTCCTTCAGGGGATTTCAGCCAATTGTCCAAAACGGCGTTAACCTACTTGGGGATCATGTTCCTCATTGAAGTGCTCAGCGTTTCTCAGAGATATGTGATGTCGTGGACCGGGCAGCACATGCTGTATTCCATGAGGCGGGCGCTTTTCAGCCACCTTCAGGATTTGGGGCTTGACTTCTACGACAAGCTCCAGGCCGGACGGATCATGTCCCGGGTTACCAGCGACGTCGAATCCCTAAACCAGCTCATATCTTCTGGAGTGCTAGGGCTTTTGACCGACCTGGTCACGCTGGTGGCCATCATGGCGATTATGATACAGATGAACCTGAAGTTGGCCCTGGCTACGCTCACTGTAGTCCCTCTGTTGTTCCTGGTAGTGTGGACCTTAAGGACCAGGATGACCAGGGCATACCATCTGGTGAGGCGGCGGATTGCCGACATTGCCGCTAATTTGCAGGAATCGATCTCAGGTATGAAGATCGTACAGGCGTTTTCCAGGGAAGAACTAAACGCCGAGAAATTCAGTGACACCAACTACGAGAGTTTCCAAGCTCAGCTGGAGGCAGCGCGGCTGCACGCCTTGTTCCATCCCATGGTGGATATAATCAGTGCTTTTGGCTCGGCGCTGATCGTTTACTATGGCGGGCTCAGGATGGCTTGGAACGACCCAACGGTAACGGTGGGGACCATAGTGGCGTTCCTCAACTATATGACCAGGTTCTTCTGGCCCATCAGGAACCTCACCGAAGTGTACAACCTCATCCTTCAGGCCGGCGTGTCATCTGAAAGGGTGTTTGAGATCCTGGACACCGAGCCCAATGTAAAAGACAAACAAGGCGCCATTGAACTTGGTAAAGTCCAGGGGCACGTCAAGTTCAACAACGTAGTGTTTGGATATGAGCCTGGCCTGCCGGTGCTCCACGGGATAAGTCTTGAGGCCAGACCCAATGAGACCATCGCGCTTGTGGGGCCTACAGGTGCAGGCAAGAGCTCAATCATCAACCTCTTGTGCAGGTTCTACGATGTGGATGAAGGTGAAATCCTGGTAGATGGCATAGACATCCGCGACGTGACTGTGGAATCGCTCAGGCGGAACATGGGGATAGTGCTGCAGGATACGTTCATATTCTCCGGTACAGTGCGGGACAACATCAGATACGGGCGTTTGGACGCGACAGATGAAGAAGTCGAGCGAGCGGCCAAGATAGTAGGCGCCCACGATTTCATCATGCGCCTGCCGGACGGCTACGACACGGAAGTGAGGGAACGGGGTTCCCGGCTGTCAGTGGGCCAGCGGCAGCTGTTGTCGTTTGCCAGAGCGCTTCTGGCTGACCCGCGGATCCTCATATTGGACGAAGCTACATCGTCGGTGGACGCATATACTGAATACTTGATACAGAAGGCGTTGGAGAAGCTGTTCGAAGGCAGGACGTCTATTGTAATCGCCCACAGGCTGTCGACTATCCGCAACGCCGACAGGATATATGTGATCCAAGACGGCCGCGTGGCGGAAGTGGGCAACCACGAGGAGCTTATGGCCAAAGGCGGGCTGTACAAGTCCCTGTATGAGAAGCAGTTTGCCGGGGCACCTCTGGTGGATGAGGATGAAGTACCTGAGACAGATGCTGAGCGATCCGATGAGGGCTCAGGTGTCCCAGGGCAACTAAGTCCCAGGCCTGGACACGCTGACTGATGCGGATGTGATTTTGGAGAACCTTCCGGATTTACCCAGTAGCAGCCCGGCTGCTAGAGCCTTGGAACTTAGGCCGGGCTGTTTTGTTTCTTCCTTATTTTGCTCGATTTCTTCTTAGTTTCTCCATAGTATGCCTTACACCGGGCCCGCGGCGCCGGAAACTCCGGCAAGACCCCCCATTCAGCCATATCCGCTGTCACCGTCCCCACTGCCCGCGGAGATGGAAACTCCGGCACAACCCGGCAATGCCTTGCTATTTCCTTTCGTTCATCATGTTCCTCACTATTATCCAAGCCCGGTGAAACCCTACCACAAGCCCGAAGATAAGCCCGATGGGGGTGTAGATCCTGGTTGGGCTGTTCCTGTCCAAGAGGGATCCTATATACATGCCTATCAGCGCCGAACCCAACAAGTTAAAGCCGAGGCTTAAGATTACCCCTGCTATAGCAAGGAACCCGCCTCTTGGTTTCTTGGACACAATCTCACCTGCCCCCTTAATTATGGTACACCGGAGGATTTGCAAAAACCTCCAGGGAGCACATAATAATATTATCTGTGGAGCAGGGTTGGCTGGCATAGGACAGAAATATACTTCTGAAGTTGATGGCGCCACGGTTGGACATGTTGCGCCGGCCTTCGTGACAAGGAGGTAGGAAGATGCCTGAAACGTATAAGGGTGTGCAGGTAGCTGTGGTAGGCATGGGCAAATCCAACCAAGCCCTTTGCCGCTACCTTCTTGGCGAGGGAGCCCAAATCACGTGTTTCGACCGCAAGACCAAAGAACAACTTGGCGAAGTGTATGAGGAGTTCAGCCAGAGGGGCGTCACATGGAGGCTGGGTCCCGATTACCTGGACACACTGCCCGAATATGAACATATCTTCCTTACCCCGGGGATGAAAAAGCACCAACCCCAGGTAATTGAGGCTAGGAAAAGGGGAGCCAAAATTTCCACAGAAATCGACTTGTTCCTTAAGCGCTGCAAGGCGCCTGTTGCAGGCATCACAGGCAGCGCAGGTAAGACCACCACCTCAATGCTGGTGGGGCGCATGTTGGAGCGCAGTATGCCCGGTACACCGGTATACGTGGGGGGAAATATCGGGCCTGTGCTGATTGAAAAAGTCGATGAAATACCGGAACATGCCCGGGTGGTACTTGAACTGTCCAGCTTCCAGCTTCATCTATGCAGCAGGAGCCCTCAATACGCTTTGCTGCTTAACATAAGGCCAAACCATCTGGATATCCATAAAGATCTTGATGAATACGTAGAAGCCAAGAAAAATATATTCCGCTTCCAGTCACAGCACCATTGGTGCATCCTCAATTACGACGATACTGTAACCAGGAGTGCTGCAGCCGAATGTCCGGGACATGTGGGATTTTTCTCGATATACGGGCGTCCGGAGGGAGCGCCGGAGCACACGGGACATAAGGGACAGAATGGCTATACCGGATGCACCGGTCACACCTGGCGTAGCCGTGTCCCCGCGGCATGGCTCGACGGGGATGACCTGCTATACGACCCCGGTGACGGCAGCGGGCTTCTGGCGGTAGCGTCCAAGCGGGATCTTAGTATCCCCGGTAACCACAACATATCCAACGCCTTAGGCGCCATATTGATTTCCATGCAGATGGGCGCCAATCCCGAGGGTATAAGAAAAGCCATAAGAGAGTTCAGGGGCATCGAACACAGAATCGAGTTTGTGCGGGAAGTAGGCGGGGTCAAATTCTACAACGACTCCATTGCTACCTCCCCTGACAGGACCGTTGCCCTCATAGATTCGCTTGAGGGTTCCCTTGTGCTCATCCTGGGAGGCTCAGACAAGGGGTTGAGCTTTGACCAGCTGGCCCGGAGAATCGTTGCCAGGGGGTGCAAAAGCGTGCTCATTGGCCAATGCGCGCCCAAGATCAGGCGGTCTATAGAGACAGCATGGGCTGAGGCCGGTCTAGCGGGAACACCTGAAATAGCCGAAGCAGGCAGTTTGGAAGACGCGGTGAGCATCGCCTTGTCCATGGCAAACCCTGGGGATTCAGTGGCACTGTCGCCGGCGTGTGCAAGTTACGATATGTTCCCAAACTTTGCAGAGCGGGGGCGTCAGTTTAAGCAGATCGTCAAGGCGTTGTGAGAAGGCGGCCTTTCTTTGTAAGCGCCAACCGTAAGGCCGGCTTTGGTTCCGGAAGAGGGTTAGGCATCATGAGGCTTTATTATGTATGATTATTGATGATCGGGCTTGTGAAGCTGATCAGGTAGGACGATAGGACCTTTGAACTTTTACCGGGACACTTTCTGGCGGCGAACAAACATTCATACAGGAGCATCACACATGGCAAAACATGCAAAGCACAATGGAGTAGCGCAAGCCTTAGGCGGGCCAGGCGGGGAACAGGCCGATATCATGGCGGTTTATCAGGCACTCAAGGATCTTTATCCCGATGCCCAGTCGGAATTGCTTGAGCCTTGGCGGGACAACCCTGTGGATGTACTGGTGGCAACCATCCTTTCCCAAGCTACCAACGATACCCTCAGCGGCCGGGCGTTTTCAGAACTCAAATCCCGCTTTCCTGAATGGGAGATGGTGATTGCGGAAGACCCGGCTAAGGTGGAAATTGCGCTGGCAGGTGGCGGGCTCCAGAAGCAGAAAACCAAGAAGATACGCGGTGCGCTTACCAAACTGAAGCAGGATTTCGGGGAGATCACCCTTGATCCCCTGTTTGACTGGCCCAAGCAAGAGTGCATGGAATATTTGACATCCCTGCCGGGGGTAGGGCCCAAAACCGCGGCGTGTGTAGTTGTGTTTGGCTTGGGGAAGCCTGCGTTTCCCGTGGACACTCACATTCTTAGGATTGCCAGGCGTTTGGGGCTCGCGGGCGAAAAACAGCCTGCTGCATCCGTCCAAGAGATGTTGGAACAGCTGGTTCCCGACGAGATCAAGCAGCCATTCCATCTGATGCTTATACACCATGGCCGGGAAATATGCAGTGCCCGCAAGCCTAAGTGCCCGTCGTGTCCTCTTAGACACATGTGCCGTTATTTTAGGACTCAGGCCCATCCGGGCAAATAGCCTGGGCCTGATGAAGGGACTTTCCCGAAGCGGGACGAATAGATGTTACGCGATCATTTTAGGCTGGTTGCGCTTATGTTAGTGCTTGATCGACACTAATACCGGTGTTCATGTTGTCCTTTGCGTTGGTGTCTGTGTTGATTCATCGATGGTTTCGGCGTTTGTCGTATGTGGTTCAGGAGAGTGCTGTTGCTTCAACAGTGTTGCTTCCTTTATGGTGTATTCAGGTTCATGTTTGAGCTCTCTGGAGCAATACGGACAGTGCCATGAATCATAATGCGTGGCAGCGGAATAGGATATCTGTTTGCATGATGGACAAAATTTCCAAGGCAACAAATTCACCTTCCATGTGAGAGATGAGTGCTTAGATACATTTTAAAGGATAAACCGGACTCTTTCCAATAGGTGGAGAAAAATTATGTCCAAATTTACTCATCTTCATGTGCACACAGAATACAGTTTGCTCGACGGGGCTTGCAGGGTCCATGAATTGTGCAAACTAGCCTCCCAGATGGGGATGGATGCCCTTGCTATCACCGACCACGGTGCCATGTACGGGGTGATCGAGTTTTACAATGCCTGCCTAGAGGCGGGGATACGCCCGGTTATCGGCTGTGAAGTCTACGTGGCACGTGGCTCCAGGCACATAAAGGACAGGGGGCTGAGGGACGAGCCTTATCATCTTGTACTCTTAGCCGAGACAGACGAGGGCTACAGGAACCTCCTAAAGATTGTGTCAACCGGGTTCCTCGAAGGCTTCTATTACAGGCCCAGGGTTGACTATGAGGTGTTGTCCAGGTATTCCCGCGGGATTATAGCGCTTACCGCGTGCCTTGATGGGGAAGTACCCAGGCTCATCAGACAGGGGAGGTTTAAGGATGCTGCGTCCTCCCTCGAAAGATACATCGGCATCTTCGGCAAGGGAAATTTGTACCTGGAACTTCAGCGTAACGGGATTCGGGCTCAGGAACAGGTAAACCAGGGGCTCTTGGAGCTTTCCCGGCGGTACGGGATCCCCATTGTGGCCACAAATGATTGCCACTACCTCAGGCGGTCAGACGCCAGGCATCATGAGATACTCCTGGCCATCCAGACGGGGACTAACATATACGACCCAAACCGGCTACGCTTTGAAGGCGACGAATTCTACCTAAAGAGCCCACAGGAGATGGCTGAAGCCTTTAGGGATTTGCCGGAAGCCATAGCCAATACCCGGGAGATTGCCGACAGGTGCAATGTCAAGCTGGATCTGTCGTCTGTGCACTTGCCTGATTATCCGGTTCCACCCGGGGAAACCCACTCGTCGTATCTTAGGAAAAAAGCCCAGGCAGGCCTGGCTGAGCGGCTTGGAGGACGCATAAGCCGCGTAAAGCAAGAAAGGCTTGATTATGAACTCGGTATGATAGACAAGATGGGGTATTCCTCGTATTTTCTCATCGTGGCTGACTTCGTCAACTATGCCAAGCGACACGGCATCGCCGTGGGCCCGGGCAGGGGCTCTGCTGCGGGAAGCTTGGTGGCGTATTCCCTGGGTATCACAGGGATAGACCCGGTTGACCACGGCCTGGTGTTCGAGCGTTTCCTGAACCCTGAAAGGGTAAGTCTGCCCGATATCGACATTGATTTCCAGGATGACCGCAGGGATGAAGTGATTGAGTACGTGCGGCGGAAGTACGGCAATGACCGGGTGGCCCAGATAATCACTTTTGGTACCATGGCCGCCAGGGCGGTCATAAGGGATGTGGGCCGGGCGCTTAACCTGCCGTATGCCGAGACTGACCAAATTGCAAAGATGATACCCGCCCAGCCTGGCATCACCATTGCTGACGCTTTGGATACAGTGCCGGACCTCAGGCGGTCAATGGAGCGGGACGATATTCGCATGCTCATCGAAACCGCCCAGAAGCTTGAGGGGATGCCCAGGCATTCATCGGTCCACGCAGCGGGTGTGGTGATCGGCAAAGAGCCCCTGTGGGAACACGTGCCCTTGGGCAAGACCCAAGACGGGGTTATCACAACCCAGTATTCCATGGAAGCCTTGGAGGCCCTGGGGCTGCTCAAAATGGATTTCCTCGGGCTTAGGACCTTGACTGTGATCCAGAAAGCCACCCGCCTGGTGGAGGAGAGCACGGGTAAACCTTTAGACATACAAAAAGTGCCCCTTGATGACGAAAACACTTACAAAATGCTGTCAAGGGGAGAATCCTTAGGGGTGTTCCAGCTTGAATCTTCCTGGGTGCGGGATTTTCTCAAGGAGATGAAACCCAGGGAGTTTAAAGACATTGTGGCTGCAGTGGCGCTTTGCAGGCCCGGCCCCATGGAACAGATCCCGGAATACATAAGGGCCCGGTTCGGCCAACCCCACTATCTCCATCCGGTGCTCGAACCTGTACTCCGGGAAACTTACGGGGTGATGGTGTACCAGGAGCAGATTCTCCAGATCGCCCACAGGGTGGCAGGGCTGACACTTGGCGAGGCGGACATACTGCGCCGGGCGGTGGGGAAGAAGGACCTGGGTCTGCTTGTACAGATGCAGGACAAGTTCCTGGAAGGGGCAGTGGCCAACGGGATATCCCGCGAATGTGCCCAGGAAATCTGGGATCTTATCCTCAAGTTTGCAAATTACGGATTCAACAAAAACCATGCAGCGCCCTACGCCCTGATAGCTTATTGGACCGCTTACCTGAAAGCCCAATACCCGGCCGAGTTTATGGCCGCGCAGCTTTCCTCGGTCAGGGGGATGCAGGGCAAAGTAGGTATATATCTGGACGAAGTCAAGCGGCTAGGTATCGGGATCAAGGGTCCCAGCATCAACCACAGTTTGGTGGAGTTTTCCGTAGAAGCTACCCAAGACGGCCCCAGCATCAGATACGGGCTTGGAGGCATCAAGAACGTGGGCGAAGCAGTGGCCGCTGAAATCGTGAGAGAGAGACAGCGTAGGGGCAAATTTGAGTCTCTTGAGTCGTTTGTGTTCAGGATGGGCAAGGCCCTCACCAAGAAGGCGTTGGAAAGCCTGATAAGGTGCGGCGCCTTAGACGAGTTGGGCACCAGGTTCAGCCACCTGGACAAGATGGACCAAGTGCTCAGCCAAAGGGTAGCTCAGCCTGACACACAGATGTCCCTGTTTGGCGGGTTTGAACCGCCAAAGCAAGACCTGCCTCTGGCACCGGCGCCGACTGAACCGGCTCCGGAAGCACACCGGCAGTTGTCGTTGTTCCCCATGGCGGTTCAGCCTGCTGCGAATACCAAGCCAAATGTTTGGGCGGGTTCTCACGAAAGCAAGCCCAGGTATAACCAGGATTATGGTTATGAGCCCAAGGCAAGGGTAAGCAAAGAAGGCCTGAAAACCGAGGAAGTCCCGCTTGAAGTGCGGCTCGCCTGGGAGCGCGAACTTCTGGGTATGTATTTCTCCGGGCACCCCTTGGACAAGTACAGAGACTATCTCAGGCGCCACACGGTATCCCTCGCCCACATCGAACAAGTGCCTGACCGGGCTGAAGTGACGGTGGGCGGAAGGGTTTCAGAAGTCAAGAGGATAATAACTAGGGCGGGGGAAGAAATGGCCTTCGTCACATTGGAAGATGAGTACGATTCCATTGAAGTGATCGTGTTTCCTAAAGTGTGGCAACAAGCCAAGACCTTCTTGGCTAAGGATAGGATAGTGACGGCAAGGGGGAATATAGAAGAGCACGAAGGAATCCGTAGGCTGTTGGCGAGAGAGTGTATCGCTATCGACAAACGAGACACAGAGAGATAATAGGCTTGCGGCTTCCAGCCGTTATAATATCAGCGAAGGGAGGGAAGCCCTCAAGTTCCAACCTTTTTCGGAGCGCATGGGCCTGCCTGTGTGGAAAGTTATCTATGTAGCATCGAACTGGAAAGAGGCAGAAGAGATGAAAGACAGGCTGGCAAAAGAAGGGCTTATGGTCATGCTTAGGACCGGTTCACGGGATAAGCAGTCGGCCAGAAACGTGGAACTTCTCGTGCCCAGGCTTGAAGCCAGAGAAGCTCATTCACTTATCATGCAATACATAGGAACTGCCAGGGTGTAACGTGAGAATCGGAGTACTTACCAGTGGTGGAGATGCCCCAGGCATGAATGCAGCCGTACGAGCCGTGGTGCGGCGTGGCTTGTCGGCGGGGCTGGAGGTTTACGGCATCCGCAGAGGCTACGAAGGGCTGCTTAACGGTGAAGCCTTCCCGATGGATCTGGGCTCTGTGGCTGACATAATCCATCGGGGAGGTACCATTCTCCATACTGCAAGGTCTGAACGGTTCAGACAAGCCGAGTACCAGGACCAAGCTGCTGCCTGGGTCAAAGCACAGGGATTGGACGGATTGGTGGTTATAGGCGGGGAAGGCACCTTCAAAGGTATGGCCGAGCTCTGCAAACGGGGCGTCAGGGCGGTAGCCGTACCCGCCACCATTGATAACGATATCCCCCATACAGATTATTCCATCGGCTTCGATACCGCGGTGAACACAGGGGTGGAAGCGGTCAACCGGCTCAGGGATACGGCCACTTCCCATGAACGCATTTTCGTGGTGGAAACCATGGGGCGCAACAGCGGGCAGCTGGCACTGGCCGTAGGGCTCGCCGGAGGCGCCGAGAGCATACTCATCCCCGAATTGCCCATCGACATGAAAAAGGTATGTGCCAAGCTGGAACGAGGGATAGCCAGGGGGAAAGTGCACAGCATCATCGTTGTGGCTGAAGGCGCCGCAAAAGGTTTCAAGGTGGCCGAGGAAATAGAGAAGTGCATGGGGACGGAGATAAGGGTTACCGTGCTTGGCCACGTCCAAAGGGGCGGTACGCCCACGGCGTTCGATAGGCTGCTTGCCTCGAGGATGGGCGCCAAGGCCGTTGATGCTCTGCGCGAAGGATATTCCAACGTTATGGTTGGGATTTCGGGAACGGAGCTTAAGTTAGTACCCCTGGATCAGGTAATAGGCGCGGAGAAACCAATCGATATGGAAGTTTATACCTTGGCTGAAGATTTGGCCAAGTGACAAAACCCATGACCTGAATCCGGGCCGAACCCATGGCCTCCGTAACCTAGGAGGAAAAGGGCGATTAGCCGGCTATTGCAATAGGTTTGGCCCGGAACAGTATAGATCATACTGTGGTCTGCTGGATTCCCTTGAAACGAAAGGTGGGTTAACACATGGCCCTAAGGAGGCGCCACACCAAGATTGTGTGTACCGTCGGCCCGGCTTGTGGCGATCAGGAAACCTTGTTCCAGATGATAAGGGCCGGGATGGACGTTGCCAGGTTCAACTTCTCCCACGGAACCCATGAGGAGCACGGGGCCCGGATGGAAAACTTAAGGTGGGCGGCAAGACGGGCGGGAAAGCGAATCGGCATAATGCTTGATACCAGGGGTCCTGAGATACGATTGGGCGAGTTCCAGGACGGCAAGGCTTATCTGGAAGAGGGCAGCCGCTTCGTACTTACCGCCGAGAAGATCTTAGGGAATTCCAAGCAGGCATCTGTGTCGTTTCCCAAGCTTTCAGAGATTGTGTCACCCGGAACTCTGATCTTGCTTGATGACGGCAATATTCAGCTAGAGGCCCTGGAAGCCGGCGACGGAGTAATAGTTACCAGGGTACTTAACAGCGGGTGGATCTCAGACCGCAAAAAGGTCGCGGTCCCTGGGTCGAGGATCGAAGGCCTGCCTGCAGTCAGCGAAAAGGATAAGGCTGATATCAGGTTCGGCGTGGAACACGGCATTGACTTTGTTGCCGCGTCGTTTATCCGGTCAGCCGACGATGTGCTGGATGTCAGGCGTGTGCTTGAGGAGCTGGGTTCCAAGGCCCAGATCATCGCCAAGGTGGAATCGGTTGCAGGGGTAAACGCCCTTGAAGAGATCCTCAAAGCTGCAGACGGGCTTATGGTGGCCAGGGGGGACTTGGGTGTGGAGTACCCGCCTGAGGAGATCCCCGGATTGCAGAAAAAGATGATAAATCTTGCGAACAGGCTTGGAAAACCCGTTATCACTGCTACCCAGATGCTGGAATCAATGATCGAGAACCCAAGGGCAACCAGGGCGGAAGCCTCTGACGTGGCAAATGCCATATTGGACGGAACCGACGCGGTGATGCTGTCAGGCGAAACTGCTTCGGGCAAATATCCGGTGGAAGCCGTTAAGTTCATGGCCAAAGTTGCACTTGAGGCTGAGAAGTTGCTTGATACAGAGGCTTTCATGAGCAAGTATAGCGGTACGATCGCCAACGTCACCGAGGCGGTGAGCCGTTCGGCGGTGGAGTGTGCCATTGCCCTGGGTGCTTCTGCCATAATAACTCCTACAGAATCAGGTTATACCGCAAGGATGGTGGCGCGTTTCAGGCCAAGAATCCCGGTGTTTGCAGTCACCCCGCATGAAGAAACCTGCGGGTGGCTCACCTGTGTGTGGGGGGTGGAGACGGTCATGGGACCGAAGATGCCCGAACACTTCCTAGGACCGGAGGACACAAGTGATGCCAAAGAGGTCCGGGATGCCGAGCGTCACGGCACGGCCGAAGAATCGGTGCAAAGCAAAGATGCCGGGCTCTCTGGGGCTCAAGCCGGCCACGGGCAGACCGGCGATGTATCTGATATGGCTATTAGCGTACTCAGGGAAAAAGGTTTGATAGAAGACGGGGCGCTTTGCGTAGTTACCAAAGGGGTGCCGCAAGGCGTTTCGGGCACCACCAACGTGATGGAAATAAGGACTGTAGGGGATGTGCTGCTCAAAGGCTCGGGTATCGGGCAGATGGCGGTGTCGGGCAAAGTGGTTGTGGCCGAGACGGGCGAAGAAGCCGTGTCCAAAGCTTTCCCCGGCTGCATTTTGGTGGCCCGGGCTACAGACAAGGCGTTTGTCCCGGCTTTGAGGAAGGCGGCTGCCTTGATCATGGAACAGGGCGGGCTTACATCTGACGGGGCGATTGCAGCATTGCACCTCAACATCCCTGCAGTGGTGGGCGCGGTTAACGCAACCAAGCTCCTCAAAAACGGGGACATAGTGACTGTAGATGGGGCGAGAGGAGTGGTTTACCGGGGAGTGGCACGGGTAAGGTAGCTCTGTATTGACATAAACAGGGGTCGTCCATATATAGTTGTATGTGGAGTTTTTGGCAGGAAGCGATGAAGGGGAGTAACTTCCCGCCGGCAAGTATGTGTTCAGCGTACAGCATTCAGGCGGGTGGCCCTTGCCGTCAGCACGGCGAAAGCCCGGCAGGCCTTCAAAAGTGAGACCTTCGTCCTGGATGAGACGGGATGAGGGTTTTTTATTTTCCCATCCCGGAAAGCTCAAGGGAGGGGCTTTAATTGGACGGTTTGCTTTACGGGCTGCTTGCCATGACATGGCAGCAAGCGGTAATGATCGGTATTGGTTTTGTGCTAATCTATCTGGCTATTGCCAAGGAATACGAACCGGTGCTGCTCTTGCCCATCGGGTTTGGCGCTATTCTCACCAACATCCCCGGTTCGTCGGCGGTTGGCCCCGGCGGTTTCCTTACCATCCTTTATGACGCGGGGATTATTACCGAACTGTTTCCTATTTTGATCTTCATCGGCGTGGGGGCGATGATCGACTTCACACCGCTTTTGCAGCAGCCTGCTATGTTGTTTTTCGGAGCGGCGGCCCAGCTTGGCATTTTCCTCACAATGGCTATGGCAGGGCTGGCAGGATTCAGCCTCAAGGAAGCGGCGGCTATCGGTATCATCGGTGCCGCAGACGGGCCTACTTCGATTTACGTGGCGACCAAGTTTGCCCGCCACCTGTTAGGCCCCATATCTGTGGCGGCGTATTCATATATGGCGCTGGTGCCCATTATCCAGCCTCCTGTGATCAGGGCACTTACAACTCCGGAAGAACGCAAGATAAGGATGCCTGTAGTTCCTGCCAGAGAGGTGTCTAAGACCACCAGGATACTGTTTCCCATAGTAATCACGCTTATTGCCGGCTTGGTCGCACCTATAAGCCTTGCGCTTGTGGGTTCGCTTATGTTCGGCAATCTCATCAGGGAATGCGGGGTGCTGGAAAGGCTTTCGAAGGCAGCCCAGAACGAACTTACCAACTTGGTGTCCTTGCTCTTGGGGATCACCATCGGGTCAACCATGGTTGCGTCTGAATTCTTGCAGCCCAGGACACTCCTTATCATCGGCATGGGGCTCTTGGCGTTTGTGTTCGATACTGCAGGCGGCGTGATTTTCGCCAAGATTCTCAACTTGTTCTTGAAAAACAAGATTAACCCGATGGTCGGCGCGTGCGGGATATCGGCATTCCCTATGTCTGCCCGTGTGGTGCAGAGGATTGCCCAGCAGGAAGACCCAGGCAACTTTGTGCTGATGCAAGCGGTAGGTGCAAACGTCGCAGGCCAGATCGCTTCGGTGATAGCCGGCGCGCTTATACTCGCCTTGGTGAAGTAAGGCACTGATTCTGCGTAAAGCGAAGTAAAGCGAATAAGCTTGCTGTATTCGCAATGTTTTCGCATGTTAGGGAGGGTGTCAAGTGGAGGTACTGCGGGAAACACTGCGCATTACCGGTGTGTCTATGACGATCATCTTTGTCATGATGGCCGGCTTGTACGTGGTAATACGGATACTCATGAATGGAACACAAAAGCCCAAAGAGTGATTCCGAAAGCCTGGCTTGGAAGTACACTGGAACCGGACGGTGTGGCGGGAAAACTACCTGGTTTGTGTTGGCGGTTTGCGGATGCCGCACACAGGCGCCGGAGGAGCGACAAGGAATAGCGCACCGATGAAGAGAACATCAATGAAGAGCACACCAATGAAGAGAACACCAATGAACAGCACTTTGACGGAGAGAGCAGGGCAAAGGGTGACTTCATGTGTTGCGGGACCTTGTAATGGGTAACCAAAAGATGGTTGTGGCAATCCTGCTTATTCTGGCTTTGCCTATTGTAGATCTGGTGCTTTTGTTCCCCGTCGGAAAGTACATAGGATTCTGGCGGACCCTTGGGCTGGTATTCGGCACGGCCCTCTTGGGCGTGGCACTTTTGGCAGTCCAGGGATTTGGGGTGTACAGAAAGGCATTAAACGAGCTGGGGGCAGGGCGAATTCCCAAGAATCAGGTCATCGACGGCCTGCTTATTGTAATAGGAGCTGTGCTCATTTTGCTGCCCGGGCCCATGGCGGATGTTGCAGGATTTGTACTGCTGTTCCCCCTTACCAGATGGCCCGTAAGAGGCGCGGTGTTGCGGTGGATAGAGCAGTATATTTACATAAATATATAAAGAACTTGCCGCCTATTGTGTACAATCCTTGGTTTTTGCTCTCGACGCAGACAGAAGGACACTCTGGCTGGGACTTCACAAAGGACTTTTTGGCATCAGGTTAACGTTTGATCTGTTCAGCTGCAAAATGGCTCCCAGCATTGGAGGGATCTTTCTGGTATCAGGTTAACGCTTGATTTGGCCGGTTCTGGTAGCCAGTGACGGAGGAACCATGTCTTTATGGTGAAACACCTGCAACATGAACCTGGCACGTGATGCGCCCACGTAGAGGTCTGCGTCAGTGCACGTGCGCTTGCCGGCTTTCAGCCCTATCAGGAACACAATGTCCGATTCCAAGCCCTTAAATGAGCGGATTGTGGCAAACCTTACTGCATTGGCCGGTTGATCCTGAGGGCTTTGGGAGACTTCACCAAAGACCGCAAGGGGCCATGAACCTACGGTTTTGCATCCTGCGAGGCAACTGTTTTCCAGGCGGTTGGGAGACAGAATAAGGATCCGCTCTGGCCTGATGCCCTGGCTTACCAACCTTCCGATTTCCCGTTCAATCATCCGTTTCTCCTCTTGAGGGGATCCCCATGGGTGATATATCACCGGAATGCCTCCGCGGAGCCGGCCGCGCCGAAGAATACCTTCTTTTTGTCCAACTCCGTCTCTTCGAGGATCCGGGCCTGTTCTTCAGTGAGCACTTTTGTGGCTGCGCTGTGGAACATCTGGATTTGGTCTTCCAGCAGCGCAAACACCTTAAACGAGGGTCCGAGCACTTTGTCTATCAGAAATTGGATAGCCTGCGGGTTAGGTGTTATGTGTTTGGGGAAGAGCGCCCGGATGTGTGTATCAAGATCTTGGAGGTGGTCGTACAGGAAAATGCTTTCCGGTTCAACGTGGTCGGGCAGGTCTCCTGTGATCTTCTTGGTTTCCGGGAAACACAAAGCGAATCTGATGTGCAGAGGGAACCTGCTTTCATCCGACTTTTGTTTGTACCGTTCCAGGATGGCCCACATTGCCCTTTGTGCCTGTTCCACCGGGTCTTTGGCCATTGGTTCTGTATGGTGCTCACTGCGGCGGGCGCCTGAAGGTGCGGGTTTGAACTCGTGCCACCGGCCGTTGGCGTACATAATGTTTCCTTGCTTGACCTCGAATACCACATAGCCTAGTTCCGGATGGACCACCACGAAATCGGCCTCGCCGATAGCCTGAAAATCCTCACGACCGTGCGGGACTTCCAACCGGTACTTGTAGCTGTAGAACACGGTGTACTCATCCGGAAGATCCCTGCATGCCAAGTAAAACATGCGTTCACCGTCGTTTTGTATCATCTGTGCCGGCAGATCCGGGACCATTTTCGCCATGGAAACACCTCCGCCGGTAACAGGTCCTTACCAAGACCTAGTGTGGTAGTTCAACCTTGCCATGGAGAAACCTCGGTGAGTATCTGGTAGTCTCTTTCTACCATTTGAAGATAAATCCTGCTTGGGGTAATAGGGAGGGAGTTGGCTTGTTGTTGCACCCGAATGCCGAGGGGTATCGTCCATATTAGCTGGAAAAGTCTTTCCCCTTAAACCGACCACGAAATCAGAGACTTCCATGCTGTTGATGGCGGTTACGATGTGGCCAGGACGGATGTCATATAGGTACTCGAGGTCTATAGATACTCAGTAGAGCGGGAGGCTATCACTTGCATAAAGGATGAATCCGGAGGACCTGGCGTCGTTACGATGGATGCCCGCGGATTTGGAGATAGTGGCAGCTTTGAAACTGACTAGCTCCTAGTCGTACCTGGTCTAAGACTTGCCATTTGCCAGCGGAAACTGGTTCAGATTTGACCAGTCAGGTTTCCTGGCGGGCTCAACTGGTTTGAGATCGTCCAGTTCTTGACCGAAGGTGGTTAGGAATCAACCAGTTGCAATTGTATGGCGGTTTGGAATTAACCATCCCGCCCCTTAGCCAGGAGGAGCTGGTTAGGAATTGACCAGTCTAAGACTGCACCTGGTCCCGCATTTGCCAGCTCCTGAAGCAATCTGGTTCGGAAATGACCACTGTTGGCTCTTGGCGGCTCAAGCTGGTTTCGAATTGACCAGTCACGAGTGCTGCCTGGCCGGCATTTGACCACCTCGGACCAGAACCTGGTCAAGAACCAACCAGTCTACGGTGTTGCTGTCCGAGACTGGTTCAGAATTGTCCAATTGTGGGTCGCAGCTGGTCTGTAGTTGGCCTTGTGCGGCTTTCAACTGGTTCAGAATCGACCACTTAGGCTTTTTCGGTATGGGGACTGATCTAGAATTATCCATACCCGAATCATACCTGGTCCTAACCTGACCACTAATGGTCGAAGTCTGGTGAGAAATCAGCCACTTTGGCTTTCTGCGGATAGAGGTTGGTTTCAAACCGCGCAATTCCATGTTTGACCTGGTCTGGCATTGACCACCTCCGCCTAGACAATGGCTCATATTCAACCATGGTGTCTTATTATAGGCTCAGAGATGGCCGGTTTCCCACTTTGTTGCCGGTTGCGTCTTGTTTGCCGGGCTATGGTTCTTTTGATGTTTGCAGCATACTCCTGGCAGAGGCTTTCCAATGACCGTACACGGGGGCCATTTGGATCAACATATCTTAGGGGGATACCAGGCGGGATTTTGGCCAGCATACCTTTGTAATTCAAGTCCTCTTCGGTAACAATCATCAGTTCAACACCATGTTTTTTGCTGAGGCTTACCTTTATAAGATCCCGCATTTGAAGTCTGCGGAGCGCTTCATCATCAGGAAATATATCTGTTGTTCTGAAGTGTTGTTGGCCCTGAAATTCCCAGGCCACATTGTACGGTTCGGGCAAGTAGCAATCATACTCCATATATTCACCCGTTTCAGGATTTTGTAAGAACCATGGCCGCGCGTTTTCCAGTATTTCAGGTACATCAAGTAAGATTTTGAGCCACTCATGCATATGGGTTTGCCCGACCCGTGCTACATATCTGATTTGTTCCTTGTACAATTCAGCAATTTGCACTTGGTATTCATCGGATATGGTAGGATACATTGCCTTCTTGGATCCCTGGGTGAGGACCACAATCCAGCCGCTATCAGCGAGTCTCTTGCTTTGAATGCGAACGGTACTTCTCGCCTGACCTGTCATTTTGCTCAATTCACTAATGGAGCAGCCTGGGTGGAGCAGAAGATGGATATACAGAGCAAGATCTGCAAGATGGAGGGATTCTTCTTGGAGCAAACCCGTAGGTACCTGTAAGAACAATTTTTCGGTATTTGTCAAAATTCAACTCACCCCTTCATAGTTTGCCATATTCTACCATATAAATCCAAGAAGTGACAACTGAAAACGTCAAGAACGAACTGGCTTCATTGTGGAATCGATATGGAGCAGGGAGAATGTGAAGACACATGAGGCCAGAGGCAACAGCGAGCACACCGTAAAGCGGGTTAAGAGCATCAAGAGACCCGGGCAGGGCACATCGGAGGCTAGGACAGAATTGTGGTAACAGCCATGGGTTAATAGTATATGAAGGCCCGGGTATATCCGGGCCTTCTACATCATATCTCTTGTAAGAAACTCAAGCCCTAGGGCTCTATCCAAAACAGGTTAAGACAGGCTAAACGAACTTCAGCCAGCAAATGATAGCCACCGTCTCCGTGTCTGGGGTGCCTCAGAGCTTCCTGCTAATCCAGCTCAAGCAGTTTGCTCCTCGCTGCACGGGACCGGTCCCAGAGCCTCGTGCTAATCCAGCTCAAGCAGCCGGTAGATAATCACCGCGGCTTCGCGCCTGGTGGCGCCGTTTCCCGGCAGGAAAGTGCCATCAGGATAACCTCTGAGCACGCCCCACTCTACGGCCTTAACTACATAACCCCTGTATGTCGGAGGAATGCTTTCGTAATCGTCAAATCCAGGCAACGCGCCGGCATTCTGAACAGCCTCATTTTCAAGGCCCAGCGCACGAGCTGCCATCACGCACACTTCCATGCGTGTGATGGGGGTATCAGGCCCGAACCCGTCGGGATACTCTTCCGGCCGGATGATTCCCAGGCCCATTGCAGTGTGGATATACGGTTCTGCCCAATGGCCGTCCTCCGGAAGCAAGACCATGTCCCTTCCCATAATGTCTTGCTTAGAGAACGAATCTGATGTCTCAAAGGCTGCCTCTATGGCCAGATCCTGAGCTTTAAGAGGTTCAATACCGCATGCCCGAAGCAGCAATGTTACGAACTCAGCCCTGGTGAGGGAGCCTTCAGGGTCGAACATATCGGCGCTTTTGCCCTGTATAATCTGTCTTTCGTATAGGCTAAGAATGTGCGGGTCGCCCCAGGGGTGTTCGCCGGTGACGTCCTTGAAGGGATTGTGTTCCGGCATCTCCGGGTCAGGATTTTGATGTTCTTTGTCTGCCTTAAGCCCGGTGATGCAGAACATGGCAGACATGTTACCGGCCGAAGTCTCAAGGTTTACAACGTATAGTCCGGGTTCTACAGGATTACCTTCATCATCGGTCTGGTCCCAGGCCCAGGTCTGGGTTTCGCCGGGGCCCAAGTCTACAATAATCATAATCGAGATAGGGGAGAACACCACGGTACCGTCAGGCCTGGATATTTCCCATGGAGCTCCGCGTGAGAGTGTTATGCTCGAGCCGAGCCCGTTGGTGAACGAGAACCCAACAGGTTCCCCCTGACGGTAGATCGACTTGCTGGTTCGGAAGAAGGTTCCTGCCTCAGCATCCCACACGGTGATGGGGTGGAATGCCTGGTTGAAACCTGGCTGCTTAACGGTAAGATAGAAGTCGCCGGCGTCAGAAACAGCTACGGCCAGTTTTCCGTCTGCATCGGTCGTGCCTATCACTTGCGGCTGGATAGCTTTAGATTCTTCGTCCGTCCCGGTACCGGTGTAATACGGCTGATACCTCGGGACGAGATACACTTCTGCCCCTTCTATGGGACGGGATTGATCTTGGTCGATGACGTGCATGACTTCCACGACGAACTCTTCGCCGGTTTTGACTATCTCTGGTGCCGATATGGCCATTTGCGTAGGTGCTGGGTGGCTCATGTGCGACGAAGCTGCTGCCCCCAACCCTGATGTGCTGTAAAGGACGATGCTCAAGGCTAATGCTAGGCAGATGGCCACGTTAGATGTCCTTTTCATGGCAAATTAACCTCCGTTCTCACATTGTGGGTCTGCCACAGGCGCCTTTGCTTCTCCATGCCGCGGCACTATGTTTGTTTTGTCTTACTTCTGTTCAAGAAATGTTGCGCCTGGCAAGTCTATAGACCTTCGCAGAATTCTGTTTGTTCCAATGAAAGATGGATTTGCAGAAGTGGAGCCATGTTTCCTCAAATACTTGAAGTATAATGGATTTGACTTGAAACAGATGGCAGAGCAGAGATGCCGGAGGCAAACGGAGGGGTACTAATGGATAAAGAGCGGTCACAGCAACAACAGCCACAGCGCGAGTACTGGCACGGAAAGGCGTTTGCGTTTTTCACCAACAAAGAGTGCGAGTTTTTCCCTTGTCATACAGGGATTGATCCAGAAGAGTTCAATTGCCTGTTTTGCTACTGTCCGCTATATGCCCTCGGGGATAAATGCGGCGGAAGGTTTACCTATGTGAACGATATCAAGGATTGCAGCAACTGCGTTGTTCCCCACAGGAGAGACAATTATGGATATATCACCGGGCGTTTCAATGAAATAGTGGAGGCGATGAAAAGGATAAGGCAGGCAGATTCGTAAAGCAGGTGCTGGACATAAGGAGCACGTACTAGTTTGAGGCAGCAAGGAGAACTCATGTTTCCTCCAACCAGCAGGTTCAGGAGGTAGGCGGGGCAAGCCTCACTGGCAGGTGCCATAGTCTACCATGATACCCTGGAAGGCGACAACGGAAATCCCAGGGAGGAGAAGAGCGAGTAAACCCCCGGGGAACGGGAGGTATCTCAGGTCCGACCTGGCTACCGGTTCAACCCGGTTAGGCAACTTGTTGAACCTTCCGGGCGGTGTTTCAGACTGATGAGGCGGTTTATTGAACCCAATGGGAGGAGCTATCAAACCAAGTGGCCTCAGCTGATCCTGGTGTCCACGGGCCTGGGACAAGACAGAGGCAGGAGCGATATGCTTCCGCCAGGGCTTTCCGGTAAGCTTCCTGGTCCTCGATCTTGGATTGAGGTTTCCATCCATCCTATCCATCTGATTCAGGTAAGCAGATCTCCATGGAATCAAGGGTCTCCAGGAACCCGTCAAACTGCTCTTGTGATTCGGAGTATGCCCACAGGTTGCCACCCATAAACGACTCAGCCATGCTGCGGGTGAACTCCATCGCATGGGTTCTTGTGCCGTCGTCGAGCATAAACATGACGCTATCAGCGTTGCGTATTAAGGAAAGCATGATAACCGCGTTCTTGAAGAACGGCCCTTGGTTTATGTCTTCTGAGTAGAACCTCAGTGTGTCTGCGTCTGTGTTGAGGTAAAGAGTGACTGAATAGGGAGGGGTATCGGTCTGAAGACTAAAATGGCAGTATTCCACGTTGGCCGGATACTCCAGGGTGGTCACTATACCGCCCACCTTTGGGGCGTTCCCCACATATTCGGTTCTGTATTGAAGCAGAGTTGAAGCCAGGCCCTTGTCGCCGGTCCGCGGATTGACTGCCAGGCCGATGACCACAGCCACAACCGTAACCAAAGCCACTGCGACAACCCACCACTCAGGTTTCCTGTAGTTCAACACGTTTTTCAACCGGCTCTTGGCTTCGCCTTCGCCGAAGGCAATCGGGACTGCGGCAACCATCCTCTTTCCGGTGGACAGGTTGAGGAGTACCTGAGAGTATTCCACCCGGCTTCCGGCGTCCATGCTGCTTATGACCTTTTCATCGCATGACATCTCCATGTCTTTGACGCTAAGGAAGAACGCAAGCCACACAAAGGGATTGAACCAATGCAGGACCAGTGCCAAGAAGGCAATCACCTTGGCGATATGGTCCAGACGCTTGATGTGGGTCAGCTCATGGAGGATTACGAATTCTTGCTCCTTTTCGGAAAGGTCCGAAGGCAGGCATATCTTCGGGCGTATAAGGCCTATCACGAAGGGGGTATCGATGTGATCGGCCAAGTATATGTTGTCGCGGTGTCTCACCGCACCGGTAAGCTTTGAGCGTATGCGGATGAGGGAAACCACGCCGTATACCAGCATCAGTGCGATTCCCAGGAGCCATATGGTTCTTGCTATGGAAACCCATAGCCGGATGGGACTAATGCCTGTTACGTCACCGGCGGGAGGCTGGCTTGGCAGGACAGGTCTTGAAGTCTTGTCCACGAGTCCTATGCCCGGGCTCATCTGCGGGCCTTCTGAATGCATGATGCTGTCTGCTATAGGATTGGGTTTGATACGGACCAGGCTGAACACACCTTGGAGAGAAACGGGACATACCAGACGGAAAAGTACCACGCTCCATAGTCCATAGGAGTATGCCTTTGGGGCTTTTCTCAGGAGAAACCTCACGGCAACCACAAACAGGATCACATAGACCGACGTGAGACTCATGTTCAGAACTTTGATGAAAACAAGGTCCGTGGGGAACATAGTCTCCATGGTATTACCCCCTGTCGCGGCTTTTCAATCCCGCTTTGTACCGGTCGATGAGGTCTTGCAGTTCGCTGATTTCCCTTTCGGTGAGGCGCTTTCTGCGTGAAAAAGCTGCCAAGAAAAGCGGGAGGGAACCGTCAAAGGTTTCGTTCAGGAACCGCTCGCTTTGATGTGCGAGGAACTCTTCTCTTGTCATCAGGGCGGACACTACTGCGTTTTCGTTCTTGAACAGGCCCCGGTCACAGAGGCGCTTGAGCATGGTGTAGGTCGTTGACTTTTTCCAACCGAACTGCTGCGCACAGAGTTTTACCAGGTCACCGGAGTTGATGGGCTCAGTGTCCCAGATGAGTTCAGCAAAACGTCTTTCCATTTTGCCCAGTCGGTATTTGTTCAAGGCTCCTTACCTCCTACAGGACGTCGGCACTCGAACAGCACCCAGCAGCCTCTCGCTGCACTTAGGTCTAAAGCTATTAGACCTCACATTGAGTCTAATAGCTTTAGACCGCACTGTCAACAGGGTACCCCAAGAATTCCCCTCACTGTTTTTCATGAAAAACACTTGCTGTGTCACCCTAGAAGGGTTCAATGCAGAGGAGCGAGAAGAGAAGAGGGAAAAAAGCCAGGGCGGAAGCCGTAACGGATTCGGAAGCAGGACCGGAAGAGAGGGAAGCCCGGGGGATTTCCGGGGAATTTCCGGAAAGGTCATGTTAGGTGAACCAAAAGGAGGGCAGGTTGATGCTTAAGACAGATGTATTTGTGCCTTCACGTTTTGAGGGCAAGGGAAGGATTACCCTGCGAGGTGTGGAAGTGCCGTTCCACACAGTAAGCGAAGACAACGTGTTCTATGATGACGAAGGCAAACCGATCGCTTCTATCTTTTCGTATTCCTACTTCCGTTCGGATGTGGAGGATGTGGATTCCCGTCCCGTGATTTTTGCGTTTAACGGCGGCCCAGGCACGTCGTCCATGATGCTCCACGTAGGTTTGATGGGGCCTAAGCGGATCAAGTACGGTGAGGTGGACGACGACGGCTTGCCTCTCCCGCCGTATGAGTCTTGCGACAATCCCCAGTGTCTCCTGGATATCGCCGACATAGTGATGGTGGACCCTGTGGGCACAGGTTTTGGCCGGCTGATCGACGAATCCAAGAAAGACTTGTTCTGGGGAATTGAAGCCGACGCAGAGGCGTTACTCACTTTCGTCCAAGCTTGGCTGGCCCGGTACAACCGGTGGAAGAGCCCGAAATACCTGCTGGGTGAGAGCTACGGCTGTACAAGGGCTACCATTGCCGCTGGGATGGGGTCTCTCGGTGGCGCAGAGCGGGCTTACAGTGTCACCTTCGATGGGCTGATACTCATCGGTAACACGGTGTCTGTGGGCAAGTATTTTATGCAGGGGCTGCAGATATATCCTGCGGTGTTGGCTTTCCCGACCTTGGCTGCGGTTAACTGGTACCACAACCATCCCTCTGACCAGACGGTAGAGGAGTTTGTCGCAGAGGCTAAACAGTTTGCTGATACCGAGTACCTGTTGGCTTTGTATCAAGGCAACTCCCTGGAGACAGAAAAACGGGAACAGATAATCGAACGGGTCATGTACTACACAGGGGTTTCCCGGGAGTACCTGGAGAAGCGGGCATTGTTTGTGGAAGACGTGGAGTTCCGCCGGGAAGTGATCCGCCACAAGGGACGCTCTGTGGCCCGTTTGGACGGGCGGATTACCCGGCCGTTGTACGAGCCGTTCGTGGATGAGGAGAAGTGGGGTATCTACGACGATGCGGCGGAAGGCAAGTATAACCCGTTCTTCCAGTCGGTGCTCTGCGGCGAGGTGTTCCCCATGCTGGGCATCAAGACGGATCGGAACTTTGTGAACTCCCATTCCCTGTGGCGAAAGTGGAAATATGAGATGAAAGAGCGAAATACTGCCCAGAGTCTAAGTGCAGCCATGCGTAGGACGCCCAATATGCGGGTGTTTTTCATAAACGGCTGGTACGACATTTGCACCCAGATCGGCATTCTGTACTACACCTTGGACCATTCGGACCTGCCAAGGGAAAGGGTGTTCGTCAAAGGCTACCCGGCGGGCCACATGACATACTTGGGGGAAGACAACATCCAAGCGGTGGCTGATGACATATACAAGTTTATCTTGGGCGGGGATCCGACGGAGTAGGAGGTAGCCAACCGGTTCCACCCGGGTGCCCAAACCGGCATGGATTGGGTGATCCGACCTAGTAGGAAGTAGCCAACCGGTTTAATGATGGGCGAAGGTCTTCAACCTAATCCCCGCAGTCGTGAAGGCGCGGTCTGCTCAAGAGAGCGGGCCGCGTTTTGTGTGGGAAGGGCATAGATCGACAATGTCTAGAGGATATATGAAGGATTTGGTCGAATATGCAAAACGTGTCGTTAACCAAGGACGAGTTTACTAGCTGAACCGCTGTTTGTAGCCGTGTGTAGGAGCACGTATTTCTCAATCCAACCGTCGGGTTTGATGCTGTTGTACTTGGTCTTATAGGTGTGGTTTTTTCAGTTGGTTTTCAGCACTTTTGTCTGGCCGTTTTGGTATGCAAACAAAAAGCACTCTTTTGGTTTGGTCCGACACTCTGTGTCGGAGCGACTGTGTTAACTTCATCTAGAAAGGGGGAATCAACAGAAATCTGCCAGCAGAGACGGCGCGCCGATGGTGTCGAGCTGGGTAAAGAACAACGATTTAGGAGGTATACTCTTGCATCTTACCATCCAGCTGGAGTCAACGTCGCCTTCGTTTGAAATTCCTGTTCAGTACAATTACCTCGTTCAAGCGGCAATCTACCAAGCTCTCTCTAAAGATGTAAGTGGCTTTTTCCACGACGTTGGTTTTGAACACAAGGGGCGCAGACTCAAGCTATTTACCTTCTCGCGTTTTATAGGCAAGAGCATTCTCATTAAGGAAAGGGAGGTGCTACGCTTTCAAGGCCCTGTCACTCTAGTTGTGTCGTCGCCTATCCACCAGTTCTGTTCATCACTGGCCACAGGCTTGCTCAAATTGGGTAACGTGACCATCGGCCCGGCTGTATTGAGTGTGACCAAACTGCAGGTATCCGAGCCCAAAGTCGAAGGCAACGGAATAGATGTTAGAATGCTGTCTCCTACGGTCGTATACAGTACCATGACAAGATACGATGGAAGGAAGTACACTTGCTACTTTGCTCCGGGCGAGCCTGAATTTGAGGAACTAGTTTGGCGGAATCTTGTGAGGAAATATGAGATACTAACTCAATCCGACCCACCTGAAGCACCTGGTTTTTCTATAGAGGTAAAAAGCAATCCGAAACTAAGCATTCTCAAATACAAAGGCACTGTAATAAAAGGCTACATGTGTTTTCTCAGATTGTTGGGCCCTCAGCCCCTGCTGCAGGTTGCCCTCGATGCAGGTCTGGGTTCCAAGAACAGTCAGGGTTTCGGATGCCTGGTACCCGACAAGCCTGTACCGGCCCGTGAGGTGTATCTGTAACACAAAGGGTTTTGTCTAAGGAATCCTATTACCTCGAGGCGCTAAGAAATAACTAGAAAGCGGGGATGTGTATTGGGTTTTATAAGTGCAGTTAGGGATATTGGGCGTCATCGCATAGAAGAAGCCGAGTTTTATCGGGATCTCGACCTCAGGTTGTTGCAGCTGCCCCTGATGCCTTCGTTTGATTCTGATAGAGGTCAAGATGCAATTCTGGTGGGACTCAAGATGGAAGATCCGCTGGACTCAGTGCTGCACATAGAAGGTGTAGACAAGGTTGAACTCCGGGCTTACTGGACCGAAGGGTTAACTTTTGACGAACAAAAACGACGCTATTGTTTCAAAGAGCCTGCTGGGAGTAACGTAACCTGGGGATTTTCCCCTGTCTACCGTCTAGGGAGGCCCAAGAAGAATAGTGTCAAGGACCTCTTGGGTTCCAACGGACGTCTGGCTAGACTCCGCCGGACTGTACTGGATGACTACGAAAGGTCTGGTGTGTTCTCTGAAGGTTCCGTGGATCTAATAATAGAGGAATTGACAAATAGGGCGGAAGAATTGGCTGATTTGTGGTCCGATAGCAAGCGAGACTACATTCTAGTGTTTGGTGTGTTTCATGGAGGACGCTTCTTGTACCCGGGTGACGTCCCAGCATTTGTCCACTATTACAAGAACAAAATCAAGAGCCAAATATATGATTCCTCCTTTCCGGGTTTCTGCAGTGTCTGTCATACACACTCAGAACAATGTGTCAATTTGGACCAGGTATTTGCATTTGCAACATTTGATAAACCAGGTTTTCTTCCTGGGACGCGGGGTACTGCTAATGCTCGAAGTAAGGTGTTCCCGATATGTCTTGCTTGCTTTTCTGAATTGAACTTGGGTCGAGAGTATTTGGATACACATTTTTGCGATCGGAGAACCATTTGGGGTATCAACATCTACGTTGCACCAGAGCTGCTCTTCGACTTACGGTCTCCAATGTCTCTAAACGATACTTTCCGGGATTTCATTCGTGTTGGCTTGCGAAGAGAAGAAAGCCTGTTTAGGAGTTTGGCCCGGAGAGATGAAGCCTTAGTTTACCACTTTGTGTTTTGGGAGGCTCAACAGGCACAGGAGCGGATCCATCTTATGGTCGAAGACGTTCCGCCTTCTCACCTAAAACAGCTGGAGCGTGTGTGGACTGAAACAGCTAGAGTCTTTGAACTTGAAGATGAACGAAAGACTCTGGATTATGCCTTGGGTGAAGTGGTTAGGGTTATTAGGTCGTTTGCGGGAGAAAGTGAACAAGACCAGAAGGCAATGCAGATGTACGCAATATCTGTCATCGGCAAACTGCTAAATAATGAGCCTGTAGATGTCAAAACTATCAAGACCTTAGCTGTGTCACGCTTGCCAGGACTTGTTCACGATGACAAGTGGCTGGAATACGGTTCAGCCAATGCCCGGAGGCTAGCTGCCATAGTTGATTTCCTCAATAGATGCGCAAGGAGGGGATAGTGTTGAACTTGGAGTTTCTGGATCAGTTTTCCGATGATTACCTAAAAAAGGACGAAGGGAAAGGAGTGTTCTTGGCAGGTGTTGCTCTGGGAATGTTGGCCAGAGCGCAGATTCGGGAAAATCAAAGTCTTGATGATGCACCTCTTTTCAAACAGGTCAATTTTGGCAAGATGCAGATGAGGGACCTAAAAAGGCATCTTACCCGAGTACCTGAACTCACAAGGGCGTACAGAGTATCTGCACCTGGACGGCTTGAGCGGCTTGCAGGAGAAGCAGGCTCTCTCCTTTTAAAGAGTGGTGCAAAGACCCTTGGAGTAGATGGTAATTTCACCTTTGCCGTCGCATTCTTAAATGCTTGGCAGTATTATGCGACCATTTTTGACATTAAAGCTTCCAAGGAACATGCCGATGAACAGCGTCTGTCCTTGGAAGCCGGAAATTAATGAGGGAGGGGTTTTGAAATGGCTTTTGCAAATCGTAGAGAATTACTGTTTGTATATTCTGTGAAGGACGCCAATCCTAACGGTGACCCCCTTAATGCGAACCATCCCCGGTATGACGAAGATACAGGCAAAGTGCTAGTTTCGGACGTTAGGGTCAAACGAACTATCAGGGACCAATGGATTCGCAGTGGAGAGAATGTTTTTGTAGACGGTGAACTAAAGACTTTGAGGACCAGGGCGGAGGAGCTTAAGAAACTTCTGGGAGTGAAAACGGGTCAGGAGGCTCTTGCGAAATGTATTGATGCAAGATTATTTGGTGCTACTTACGCTCTGGGCGGAGAGCGATTTTCTTGGACAGGCCCTGTTCAATTTAAATGGGGTAGATCGTTGAACCGCGTCAAGGTTGAGCTGGTTCAAGGCACAGCTGCATTTGCAGCTCGCGATGATGCCGACCAGCGGTCATTTAGGAATGAATATATTGTGCCTTTCGCCTTGATAGCGGTCTATGGCATTGCCAACCAGTATTCTTCTCAGGAAACCGGTGCCACCGATGAAGACATTGATTCTATGGTTGAAGCGTTGTGGAAGGGAACTCTCAACCTTATTACAAGAAGCAAGATTGGGCATCAGCCGCACTTGCTTATGGAAGTCACCTACGAAGACGGATTCAACGGTATTGCCGGATCCTTGGACGAACGGATAACAATTCGGAATCTGGATGGTAGTTCTATGTCAGATGAACAGCAGTTGGCCTTGCGTGGTATTTCAGAAGTGAAGTTAGACGTGACAGATGCATGTGAAGCAATTCTTCGGCACAGCGACAGCATTAAGCAGGTTCGCGTGCTACGATCGAAAGATCTAGAGATCGTTGGATTAGAGCCCCTAGAGACTCTAGGCGGCCGGCTGGTGGTTGAAGCAAGATGAACTCTGAGGTCACAGTATTTGAAGCTTCTGGTCCCATAGCGATGTTTCGCAAGCCGTATACTACTACTTCTTCAGTTTCGTTTGCGTTTCCTCCACCAACGGCTATCGCTGGGATGATTGCGGCTATAATTGGTATACCAAATGGAAGTAGTAACGAACCTTCCAATGCCCAGTACTGGCCGTACATGAGGGGAACCAGAGTAGCGGTACGGATTATGGCTGAAGTCAAGTGGAAAAAGCATTCGTTGAATTTCTCAAACACAAAGAATCCGCAGGACAATCCCCGGATCCAGGTCAAGCACCAGTTTGTCGGTTCTCCTCGGTATCGCATTTATGTTACAGGGCAGCTGGAGGAGCGGTTGAGAGAATTCCTGGAATCGGGTTGCTTCATCTATACCCCGTGTCTTGGGACCGCGTACGCGATTGCAGATCTGACGTACATAGAGACTTTTCCGTGGCAGCCGGTAAAGGAAGACGTAATCGGAGTGGATACAGTGGTACCATGGAATGAGGATCTAGAGGTTGACGTATTGCGCTCCCAGGGAATATTCCGGGAAATTGTGCCCTTTAAGTTCGATGAAGAGCGAACTCTGATTGAGAGTAAGACTGTGTTGTATCAGCCTTCACCTGCAAGCAAGATATATTTGCGCCGGAGGGATGGACTGGATGTCACGCAATGTGGGGAAGATGTGGTGGCCTGGTTCCCTCCCTGGTGATCTGAAAAGCCATGACGACAAACTACTGAAGGAGCACCTTCAAAACGTAGCATCTATTTCAAGACAGCTAGCAGAAATCAATAAAATTGACGTAGATACCGATCTTCTAGAATTTGTCGGGTGGACCCATGACTTAGGTAAGGTCCACCCGACCTTTCAGGCCTATCTTGAGGGTAGGTCACAAGGGGTGGAACATTCACGTCCTTCTTCATATTTCACCCTCAGTCTCACAAAATGTCTCATGGCAGCTGAGGTTGTAAGGCGGCACCACACCGGCCTTCAGGACATCGCAGATGTGAAGAGTTTCTGGGCTGGGGATCGTTTGGATTATGCGGTCATCAATGAAACCATGCGCAGTTTACTTCCAGATTGGCCGTGTTTATTGAGCGAAGATGAGTGGTACGATTTTGTCGACTGGATAAACCTTGACCTGAAGGTCGATGAAACAGAATGGCTAAAGTGGCGCACGTTATATTCCATGTTCATTACCGCCGATCGCATGGATGCTCTGGGTGTTTCCCACATTACCTCCAAGGCAATACCTAGCTTCACTCTACCGAATTTCAAATCAGATACTAAGATGAACAAATGGCGGACCTTAGTACGGAAAACATGTTTGCAGGGGCTCCCGGGCGAAGTAAAGCCAGGTATATACACTCTTACTCTGCCCACCGGGTCAGGAAAGACAGTAACAGGTCTCCAGATTGCAAGCGACTTTGCTTCGAAGATAGGAGCTAACTCGATTATCTACGCTTTACCTTTCATTGCTATTGTAGAGCAAAACGCTAAAGTAGCCCGTGAGGTCTTCGGCAAGGATGTGCAAGAGGACCATAGCGGCATGTTTGCTCAACAAGAAGAACACGATGAGGCCAGCCAGGGGCCTTTGCAGCGGATGTCCAGCTTGTTCCGCTACTGGACTGAGCCAGTAGTGGTAACCACTTTGGCAGCACTTTGGAATGCGTGTTTTGAGCCTCGGGCCAATGCTTCTATGAATTTTCATCGGCTCCATAACTCCGTGGTAGTTCTTGACGAGCCTCAGAGTATTCGCCCGGAATTGTGGAAGGGCTTTGGAAAAACCATGGAACTCCTGGCGGAGCAGTGTGGTACTGTGTTCTTGCTTATGACAGCCACTCAACCTCATATCAGCAAAGGCACTGAATTGGCCGCTGGAATCCAGCCTTTTTCTGAGTCGCGGCACACATATGAATACTTGGATGAAAAGATCCCGATTGAAGACCTTCCGTACTTGCTCGAGAGTCATTTGCCGGTAGACGATGGTTGTGGTCTAGTTGTCCTAAATACCAAGAAGTCTGCCTTCCAGGCTTGGCGTGAGCTCCGCGACCGGCTCGATGGGCCTGTGTTGTTTCTCTCTAGGTCTATGGCTCCCCTTCACCGGCGGGCGACGCTAAAACAGTTGAAGGAGTTACGCGAAAGAGGCTGCAAACATCATTTGGTTGCAACCCAGGTGGTTGAAGCCGGTGTAGACCTGGATTTTGACTGGGTGTACAGGGACTTGGGTCCTCTTGATTCAGTGATCCAGGTGGCAGGGCGGTGTAACCGCCATCTCAATCCGGATGTCCATGGCCGTGTACTTGTGGCAGAGCTGCGCGCTTCCAATGATCGTTCGTTCCACTCCTATGTGTACAGCAAGATTCTTACTCTTGCTACCCGGGAAATACTGTCTCGATACCGGTCGTTCTCGGAACATGAGGTTCCAGCGATGGTTGATGAATACTATAAACGTATCCTTGAACGGATCCATACGCAGAATTTCTTCGATAATGACATACGTAAGGGGCATTGGGGCAGTTTGCCCAAGTTGATAGAGGAGCAGGACTTCTACGAGGTGCCTGTATTTGTTGAACTTGATGATGGCCTGCTTCCCTTGCTTGAAGAACTAGAGCAAATAGAGTGGTCCTATGAAACCCAAGAACGAATTCGCTATCTGCGCAACATGGCATCTCAATACATGATCGAAATACCCCTTAAGTCTCTCTACCAAAGTTTGAACATGATAGGACGGATAGAGACAACAAGTGACGTTCCCCCGCTGCGACCTGTGTTGAATGGACGATATTGGCTGCTCTCAAGAGACGCAATTGGTGAAATCTACCATCCGGAAGCGGGATACATTCACCCTGGTCTTCAGGAAGATGACATAGGAAATTACATGCATTGACAGGGTGTGTTGAAATCAGGGGATGGACGGCCGAAAAAGGGGTGATCGTAGTATGAGTGAAGATGAGTTCCTAGATCCCACGTCACCTCACATCCGTGTTCACACTGTAGCCGGCGATTTACGGGTTACAGGGACGCTTGTGTGGTATTACTATGTCTGCAAACGACAGGTTTGGCTCATGGCGCATCAGATCAATCCCGACGAGGATGATCCAAACATTGAATATGGCCGCTTCTTGCAAGAAGTAGCGTACGGTAGAGAGCAGAAGGAAATCTCGGTTGGTTCTTCTAGATTTGACATAGTGCAGAGACAAGATGGGACCTTTATTGTATCTGAAGTCAAGAAAACCAGCCGCCATGAAAAAAGTGCTACGATGCAGCTATTATTCTACTTAAAGGAATTGCACGACCGGGGCATTGATGCAGTGGGCGAACTCCGGTTTCCTGAAGAGAGATGGAGGAAGACTGTCCGATTGACTGAAGAATTGTTACAAGAGATTCGTGCCACTGAGGCAGATATCGTCGAGCTCATAAAACGTCCGGTACCTCCAGAACCTGCAAGAATAGGCTTATGCCGTAATTGTGGATATTCAGAATTTTGCTGGTCTTAATCGAGAAACACTAATCGGAATAAGTACCGCGTAGGAGCTCATCGAAGAAGTGGCAGACACATGGTGTCTGCATAGTTGGATAATGGGACACACATAAGCGTTTGGGCGGCTTAGTGTTTGGAGGGACCATATATGAACATGAGAACTATCCTGCTATTTTCCGATGGCAGGCTGGCGAGGAAAGACAATACCATCGTGTTTGATTATGGTGACCGAAAACGGTTTCTCCCCATTCAAAAAATAGATGAAATCCTCATCTTTGGCGAGGTAGATCTAAATAAGCGCTTCTTGGAGTTTTGCAGCAAGCATGGGATTGTCCTGCACTTTTTCAACTACTACGAGTATTATGCCGGAAGCTATTATCCCCGAGAGCACTACAATTCCGGCCATATGTTGCTTAGACAGGTCGCCCACTATATTGATCCTGAGAAGCGGTTGCAGCTGGCGAGAGGGTTCGTGGAAGGGGCAATCCGCAATATTAGACAAGTCTTGAAATATTACCAAAACCGAGGGCGGAACCTTAGCGATACTATAGAACGCATTGAGTGTTTGAATGAAGACGTACAAGGCGCCAATAGTATCGAGACGTTGATGGCAATCGAGGGTAACGCTCACGCGACGTATTACAAGAGTTTTGATGAGATAATCAAAAATCCTGACTTTGTGTTTGAGAAGCGTACGCGCCGTCCCCCTCAAAACTATGTAAACACCCTCATCAGTCTAGGCAATTCCATTCTTTACACAACTGTGCTTAGCGAAATCTACAAAACCCATCTTGATCCTCGTATAGGATATCTTCATACGACTAATTGGAGAAGGTTTACCCTAAACCTTGATATTGCAGAGGTGTTCAAGCCCATTATAGTGGACCGGGCGATATTCACCGTGGTGAATGACGGCAGGATCAAGGCTGACGATTTTGTCAAAGAATCAGGAGGGGTTTTCCTGAAAGACAATGGCCGCAAGACCTTCATAGCAGAAATCATGCAGAAGCTACAGACAACCGTGAAACACCGGGCACTTGGTAGATCGGTTTCCTATAGGCGCCTAATAAGGATGGAATTGTACAAGCTCGAGAAGCATCTGCTCGGCGAAAAGGAATATACGCCTTTTGTTGCATTGTGGTAGTGTGCAGGACAATTATCTAAGGAATCGCTGCAAATCGAGTACATGGTAAAGAGAGTCTAAAGACGAAGGGGCGTGTCAGGGCAAAGATTTACTATGTATCAGCGTGGTTTACCACTCGTGGTTTCCTTGAGGTGATATCCTGATGTTTGTGATATTAGTTTACGATGTAGACCAAAAGCGAGTAGCGAAAGTGCTGAAAAAGTGTCGGGAATATCTTTTCTGGGTTCAAAACTCTGTATTCGAAGGCGAATTAACGGAAATGAAACTGAGACAGCTTAAGAGAGAACTTAAGGCGATTATCGACGACGAATATGACTCGGTTATCATCTACAAATTCGAGTCAACCAGATATAGTTCCCGAGAAGTTCTGGGTCTAGAAAAGGGGCTTATCTCAATGGAAGTGTAGAACATGATTTGTACCTACTGGGGTTCTTAAGCATTGCCTGAGCATTGCCTTCATCCTTTCAATGGAATTCCAGAGTGCAGGTGATACTGCCTCCCCTTATGGTAAAGCGATATGGCGCGGACGTGTCGTCGGGTTTCAGTAGTGCAAAAACCCCCGGGACCCGACGACATAGCTGGAACAAGAAACGTTCGGCGAGTTCTTGCTAATTTTGCAGGTCAAAGAAGGGAGGAGGGTGATATAATGATATGGAATACTGGCTGCCCTAATGACACAATGAGGGTGGCTGCTTGCTAAACACCAGTTCAAACGGG
>CZCB01000314.1_pt1 | contig 89832 bp, 67 predicted proteins | sample 591991 | NCBI WGS metagenome assembly CZCB01 (sample SAMEA3556809, study PRJEB10932) | anaerobic digester metagenome
CGGGGGGACAAAGCGTCAAGTTCGGCAATACCGCCAATAAGTACCTTCCCCAAAAGGGGGATGTGGGTTTGGACGCAATAATTGACTATCAAAACAATATCGTTTACGGCCATAATTTTGATATCGTAAAAACTTCGCAAAGCGGAAAGCTGAGCTGGGAAAACGGGAAAATAAGCTTTGAGGCGGACGGCAAATCCATACCGTCAATAATGGGAATAGCCGCCAATGTCGATACAATAATTTATGACGCTTACGAAATCATGCGTTCGGAGCTGGACAAAGGCAATAAAGTGATGTTTATTTTGCCTGACGGCTTAAGCTACGGGCAAGTTGCGCATTTTCAACAGCATTTGAATTTGCTGGGCGGCAATTACATAAAAGCGGCTTCCGTTAATCCCGCCATATCCAATGTGGCTTTGGCGAGCATAATCACGGGGCGTTCCCCTTTTGAAACGGGCATTACGGAAAGAGGAGTAAAAAAGCCAAACTATGACGATATTTTTGACTACGCCTTATCCAAAGGGTTAAGCGCCCGATACATAGAGGGCAACAGCACTTTGGTGGCCACCAACATTGAGCCTAAGTTGAATCTGCCCGACACTAACGGCTTTACCGATAAAAATGTTTACGAATCGGCAATGGCGGCTTTGGGGGACAATCCCGATTTGCTGTTTGTCCATTTCCACGGGATAGACGATGTCAACCATGATTTTTCGCCTTTAAGCTCCCAAGCTTTGGACAAGATTTTGAAGATTGAGGAGTATATAGAGGATTTGATGGAGAATTTTGACGGCGCGGTAATTATCGCGCCCGACCACGGCTCGGTTGGCTATGCCGACAAGGACGGAAGCTTCAAAGGCAAACACGGCGTTTTTCAACCCGACGACATGTTTGTGCCTTTTTATACCTTTCTTAAAGATTAAAGTATGAAAAAGATTAAGAAAAACACGCTTATAGCAATAATTACCATAACAATTCTTACCGCCGCCTTTATCGCCGCGCTGATTGTGTTTCTTGATTACAATAAAGAAAACAGACAAATATATGAGGAACAGAAAATAAGCGTAAGCGTAAATGGTCAAGAAAAAGGAGTTTTTACCTTTGAGGAGCTGGAGCAGCTTTGCGCCGCCGAAAATTTTAAGGCCGTTTATAAACCCAGCGACATGCCTCCGTTGGAAAAAGTATATACGGGCATAGAAGTCAAGGGTTTGCTCATTGCGCTTGGGGTGGATTTGTCCGCTGTTTCCGGCGTTGTTTTCAAAGCCTCGGACGGTTTGCAGAAAGTTTACGCCATTTCCGACATAATGGCGGACAAGAATGTTTTTATCGCCAATAAGGTTAACGGCAAGCCTTTCAACAAGGGCGTAAAGATTGACGCCTACAAGCTGGACGCCGAGGACGGCGGCCCTTATGTGGTTATCAAGGCAAGCGACTTGGTCAGTCAAAACCGCGTCAAGTTATTGACCGCCATTGAGGTGATATAGCAATGCTTTCGGTTAAAAACTTGCGCATAAGCTACGGCGGCAGAAAAATTATAGAGAACTTGAGCTTTGATTTGGGCGAAGGGGAAATACTGGGTGTTTACGGCGGCAACGGCAGCGGCAAAACCTCATTGTGCCTTGCGGTGGGCGACATCCAAAACAACGCCGATGTCAAAGGCGAAATCATTTTGTACGGCAAACCGATTAAAGATTACGACACCGCGGCCAAGCGCAGTCTCATAGGCATGGTGTTCCAAGATCCCGACAACCATTTTGTGTCCGACCTTGCGCTTGACGAGCTTGCTTTCGCTTGCGAAAACCTTTGCTTTTCAAGAGAGGAAATCAAAAAAAGGATAGACGAGGCTTTGAAGCTGTGCAGCATAGAGCATCTAAAGCACAGACGCATAAAAACGCTGTCGGGCGGGGAAAAACAGCTTTTGGCGCTGGCTTCGGCGCTGACCGTAAAGCCCAAGCTTCTTATCGCCGACGAAATCAACGCCAATATTGACAGAGAAGGCAAAATAAAAATCAGGCAAAAGCTTAAGGAATTCGCGGAAAACGGGGGAAGCGCCTTGCTTGTTACGCACGACAAGGAAGATTTGAAACTGTGCCACGGAATACTGGAGCTGTAATGAAAATAGAAACAAAGGATTTGTGCTTTTCGTACAACGGAAAGGATTATATCGTAAACAACTTGAATTATACCTTTGAGGGCGGCAAGTGTTATGTTTTGGAAGGCAGGAACGGCAGCGGCAAAACCACCCTTTCCAAACTGCTTTGCGGCATTCTTAAACCCCAAAAAGGCAGGGTGGAATACGACGGCGTTGATATAGCCAAACAAAAATTGTCCGTTATCTCCCAAAAGGTGGGATACCTTTTTCAAAATCCCGATTATCAGTTTTTCGCTTCTAAGGTTTTGGACGAATTGAGCTTTCCCTATCAATTAAACGGCGATTATTGTCAAGAGATTGCCCATAAAATAAATGATTTGCTCTCTCAATTCAAGCTTGAGCATTTGAAAGAAAGTTTTCCTTTGCTTTTAAGCGGAGGCGAAAAACAAAGGCTGGCTTTGGCCGTCATATTTTTGCGGGATGTGGAATTTCTGATACTGGACGAGCCCTCCAACGCCATAGACAATGAAGGCAAACGCTTCGCGGCAAAGCTTGTCAACGATTTTGTGTCTTCGGGGGGCGGCGTTTTGATTATTACCCATGACGACGATTTGCGCGCCATGCTTGACAATGCGGTCAGCATATCTTTGGAGGAGCTGAATGAAAATTAATCCCATAACAAGATTGGTTTTGATTGCCGTTTTGTCCACGCTGTGCGTGCTGGCTTTGGATTTATTTTACCTTGCTGTCGTGTTCTTCGCCGCCTTCGCTGTCAACATGCTTTTGAAAATAAACATCTTGCATATGCTCAAGCGCTTGAGGTTTTTGATATCCCTAATCATATTCGTAACCTTGCTGCAAAGCCTTGCCGTTAAAGGGGGACGGGTGATTGTGGGCATAGGCAAGGTCCATATACTCACCGTTACGGGATTGATTAAAGGCGGGGAGTTCGCTTTGAGAATGGGCACCGTCGTTCTTTCCTCCATGATAGCGCTGAGCGCGGAGGGCAGAGAGATGACCGACGCCCTTATTCAGCTGAAACTGCCCTATGAGTTCGCTTTCATGACAAATATAGCTTTAAGGTTCATACCCGTTTTCAGGGAAGAGTTTATTAACAGACTGAACGCTTTGGCCATGCGGGGCATTGACATAAAAAAGCTTGCATTCAAGAAAAAAATCAAGGCGTATTCATANNCATCATTAAAAGCCGGCAGCTGGCCGCCGCCATGGAAGCCAAAGCTTTTGGCGCTTACAATAAAAGGACGATGCTGAGGGAATTAAAGCTGAATTTTATCGATTATTTTGTTATAATTATGGCGGCAGCGTCGCTGGTCGCTTTCTTGTGCATTATGTATATCAAAGGAGCCGTATTATGAAAGTATTTACAGTAACGGGACTGTCCCGCTCGGGAAAAACCACCACTATTGAGAATTTAATTAAGGAATTCAATAAAAGAGGGTATGCCGTGGGCACGGTCAAAGAAATCCATTATGAAAAGTTTGCCATTGACACCGAGGGCAAAAACACATACCGCCACAGAGCGGCGGGGGCTTTGACGGTAACCGCCAGAGGGGAAAAAGAAACCGATATCCTCTATGTGGGCAAAAAGCCTATTTATGAAATTCTGTCGCATTATAACGAAGATATCGTTATTTTAGAGGGCGTAAGGGATATAGTTGCCCCCGAAATAGCTTGCTGCGACGAAAACTCTTTTCCCGAAATTACGCCGCTTACGGTGGCGGTAAGCGGCAGATTCGCCAATAAAGGGATTAAGGAATATAAGGGCTTGCCCGTCATAAACAGCGTGGACCATACCGCCGCCCTTGCCGATTTGTTGGAGGAAAAAACTCCCGCGCTCATGAATGACTTTGATAAAGAATGCTGCGGATACTGCGGCTATGACTGCAGGGGTTTTCTTGCCGCGTATCTCAACGGCCAAGCCGATATAAAAGACTGCGTATTGAAAAAAGAATATAAAGTCAAGCTCAAAATAGGGGATGACGAAATCGCCATGGTGCCTTTTGTGCAGAATATTTTGTACAATGTGGTAATAGGGGTGGTCAAAGAGCTTAAAGGATACAATCAAAACAAAAAAATTGAAATACTGATTGAAGGCCATGAAGATAATAAAAAAGTTTGAAAGCAAAAAGAATAAGGTATTGCTTGTGCAATCGCCCGATGGCAGCCTTTTTGTAAAAAAGATTTTTGCCAATTCTCAGTCCTGCCGAAACGAATTGCAAAGTTTGCTGGCTTTGGACGGCAAATGCGCGCCCAAGGTTTTGGGCGGCGGCGAAAACTTTATCGACATGGAATATATTGAGGGCTGTTTGTTCCTTGACGCTTTCTTGAGCGCCGACACGGAACAAATGTCCTCGCTCGCTCAAAGCCTGTGGGGGTTTTTTAAGGATTATGCCCGTACTTTCAAGGGGTATGTTCCCGCCGATGTCAATTTTAGGAATTTTATTTTGCGGCAAGGCAAATGCTATGGAGTGGATTTTGAAGAAAAAATCCAAGGCTCTTTGGCTTTGTGCGTTGCCAAGGCCGCGGCTTTCGCTTTATTGTACGACACCGACGAAAACAAAAAAAAGGCGTTTTGCCATGCGCTTATTTCTTTGGCGGGATTTTCTCCCTATCAATTGAAAGCCATGGTGGACAAGGAAGTCAATTTTTTGATTTTGAGAAGAAACAACCGATAACAAATTGATATATGTTTTCAATTTTGATAAAATAAATAGCATATGATAGTTTTGAAAAAAAGTTTTAGATTAACCGATAAAGACAGCGACACGCATACGAATTTTAATTTTACCGTTCCTCGCGACGCTCGCGCTCTCGTTGTCAGTTTCAGCTATTATCCCAAAAAACTTGAGGACAAGGAGCTTTCTTATCGCTTGCTCAGAAAAGCGCTTGCTCATTATGACGAAGGCGTGGAATTTGACGACAAGGAATTGGATAGCTATCTTCCGCTCAAAAACCTTCTTACCGTTTCGGTGGACGGCCCGCAGGGAAGGGCGGGCGCCGCCCACAGGCAGGGCAATGTTCAAAAGCATGTTATTTCCCACAGCGGAAGCTCCCAAGGCTTTGTTAAGCAGAAAATAACGCGCGGGGTTTGGAACATAACCGTTTCCGCCCATTCCATAGTAACTCCTTATGTCGACGTGCTGTTGGAGGTGGAAATTGAGTAAAAATTATCACGCTTTTGAACTGCATTGCCACACCAACCACAGCGACGGCGACATGACGCCCGCTCAGCTTGTGGATAACGCCGTAAAAAAAGCTTACGACGGAATAGCGGTAACCGACCACAATACCGATTCCGCCGCCCAAGAGGTTTATGAGCTGGGCAAGCAGAAGGGGCTTTTTGTTATTAAGGGCATTGAATGGACCACTTTTTACGGGCATTTGACGGCGATGGGCGGAAATAACGATATCGATTGGCGGGAAATTAACAAGGACAATATAGACCATATTCTGAAAAGGGCTTACGATAACGGCGTGGTCGTGGTTATCGCCCATCCCAAAAGATACGGGACGCCCGTTTGCACGGGGTGCTATTTGGATTTGCCCATTACCGCCTATGAATATGTGGCCGCCGTGGAGGTTTGGTCCCAAAAGAATCCCCACTTGTCGTATTTCAACGAAAAAGCCATTCAATTCTATGACAACCTTTTGAGAAAAGGGTATAAATTAGCCGCCGTATACGGCTATGACTGGCATCGAGAGGACAAGCAGCAAAGAATTTTCGCCATGACGCGCGTGGGCGGAAAGGTGCAAGACGCTTTGGAAGCCATAAAGAAAGGGGATACCTATGTGTCGCTGGGGCTGTATTGCGAACTTTTTGACGGCGGCAAAAGACTGCCTTTTGGCGCCGTCATCGATAAAGGCGTCCATAGCTTGGAACTAAAGATTAGCCAAAGCCATAAACATATATATGACAAATACGCCGTAATCCCTCAAGAAATCCTGCTTACTGGCAGCGCGCTGAAAGAAGACGTAAGAGCGAAAATAGGCAAAGCCGTTGAGGTAAATTTGGACGGGGGATATTTGAGGTTTGAGGTTATGGGGGAGGCGCAGGGCATAAAAAATTGCCGTCTGCTGCTGACTTCCCCGATATATATACAATAGGAGAAAAAGCAAACATGTTGATAACCGCGCACGGAGGCGCATTGGGAACGGGGCGCAACACTCCCGAATTCTTTGAAACCGTCAAAGGTTATGCCGTTGATGTTATTGAGGTGGATGTGTACAAAAAAAAGGATTTATTGTACATATCCCATTTGCCCAAAATTTTACCCCGCAAAGCTTTGACGCTGGAATTTGTGTTCGACTTCATTAAAGAATACGGCTTTAAGGTCAATTGCGATTTGAAAATGCGCGGCATATTGAAGGATGTGGTCAAGCTCGCCCAACAAAAAAACGTAGCCGATAGGTTGATTTTTACGGGGGCGGTAAGCAAAAAGGATTTGCCTTACGCCGCCGTCGGCGATGTCTATCTTAACGCGGGCTTCTTTTGCCCGATTTTTCCAAAAACCAAAAATTTGGGTACCATTAAAGACATAATCGGCAACCTAAACAACGCCAATATTAAAGGCTTAAATTTGCATTATTCTTTTTGCGATTGGCAAATGCTTGACAAAGCCAAGGAATTAAACCTTGCTTTGTCGGTGTATACGGTGGATAAAGAAAAGGAGCTTTTAAGGCTTATGAAACGCAAAGAGCTTGCCAACATCACCACCAACATTATCGACAAGGCGTTGGAGATAAGAGACAAAATTTGAATGTTAAAGCCTCTGACCGTCAAATATACTCTTGCAAAGATAAGGCATATATATTATAATATATATGTATGACTGCGGTAGCGTAAAAAACAATCTTTAGTCTTTCATACAGCGGAGTTGACGGTGAGGAAAAGAGTTTTCGTTTTATTTTTTATTATTCTTCTTGCCTCTATGCTTTATGCCTGCCAGCCTGATGTGGTTACCGACCAGCCAAAGGTGGAATCCATAGCTGTTGACGGCATGAAGCAGATTTATTATTTTATGGGCGACGAGCTCAATTTCAGCGAAGCCAGCCTTTATGTAATGTATGAAGACGGGAAAATAGAGACCTTGCCGCTTGACCATGAAAGCATCAAGAAAATTTACAATATCGACACCCCGGGGGAAAAAATCGTTACCGTTACATATAAAGGCGCAAGCACCCAATTCAAAATCCAAGTTTTGGACTTGATTGTGGAAAAGGTGCTTATCGGCTCTCTTCCCAATAAGACCGTTTATATCGAAGGCACCGAGTTTGATGTTACGGGAGCCACCATCGATGTTTATTTCGAGGGCGGCAGAGTGATGAACATGCCCGTCATGAAAGACAGCGTTACCCAATACAATCCCAATGTGGTGGGAGAGCAGCTTGTGGAAATCACATACAGGGCGCAAACCTTGTATATACCCATTACCATTGTTCCCAAAGAGCTTCAATCCATTTCCGTCAAAACGCCGCCGCTGAGCAAATCGGTATATATCGGCTATGACATAAACTCCGTGGGAATGGTATTGTATTTTCACTATAACAACGGCAAAAAAGAGGAAGTAAACGCCAGAGATTTGGAAGATTTGCGGTTTGAGTTCGACAATACCAGACCCACGCCGTCCACCGACGTAAAGGTATTTTATACATTAAAGAAGGACGACGGCGGGGAACAGGAATTTCAAACCTCTTTTAAGATACAAGTGCTGGACAGAAAATTTAAGAGCATGAGGATTGTGGAATATCCCGTAACCAACGGCATTTTGCTGGAAAAAGCCCAATATGACGATTACGGCAACTTGGTAAGAGAAGAGGTTAGAACGGCTTCCACATCCATAAACAATATCGTGCAGGGGGATACCATTAACCTTCAAAGCGGAATGGTGGAGGTTACTTTTGAGGACGGCTCCAAGCAGACATATTTAATGAACGACCATGTAATCAAGGTTTATAACAAGCAGCAAACCGAAAAGGCGGAAATCGAAGGCCTTGTAATCGAGCCCATCGAGAAAAAAGATGTCGCGCCGGGGGATTGCTTTATCGATTATAACATAAGGATATCCGACTCATTGTATAAATACGACTCCGAGCCTCAAATAAAAATTACCGCCCAAAACAGCGCGGGCGCCGCGGTGCCCGTCATCAAGAGCGGGGAAAAGAGCTTGATTGAAGTCTATTACGGCGAATATTATACCGTTACCATTACCGCGACGGTTATCGACAACAGATCGATTGACGGAGTGTGGCAAGATGTGGAGCTTACCACCGTCAAAAGCTTCCGCATAATGGGACAAGGCGCCGTCGAGCCCAGAAGAACGCTGGATATTTCGGCGGCGGGCGATTATGTGCTGTCCGTTATTTATATGGAAAACCCCGACTGGAGCGTTCCCATGAGCGTCAAGGTGGTAAGCAGGACTCCCGAAAGGCTGGAGCTTTCCGATTATACCGATGTTACCGAAAAGGAATATGTGGTAGGGGATAAAATCAATATATCCTTTGTCAAATACAGAATAATCTACAACAACGGCGACATTGACCCTTGGGCGCCCGTGACCACCCGCATGCTTGCGCCCGAGGTTACCTTGAATTGCGATTATGTTTCCAGTATAGACAGGCCCAAGAGGATTTATTTCACCATTATGGGAATTTCTTCCGATATCCTTGAAGTCAAGGTAGTTCCTTTGGGAGTGAGCTATTTGGAGATAGAGCCTCCTACAAACACCTATGTGGCCAGAGGCGATGTCATTAATCCCGCGGGCGGAACGCTTACCGCTTACATGAACAACAAAACCAAGCTTGTTTACAGCCTTCCCGCCATTGTGGGCATTGGCGAAGACAAGGCGCAAATCATCAACGACCCGCTCAGCAAAGAAAACAGCATAGTAAGAGAACAGCCCTATTTGGCCACCGTAAGGTTTAAGGGCGCGGAAGTTACTTTTGAATACTTTGTGGTGGACAGGGTAATAGAGTCCTTGCAGCTTATACGCTCGGGAGAGGAAAAAACCACTTATTTTGAAAACGAGCCTTTGGATTTGACAGGGTTGTCCTTGCGCATAAAGTGGCGGAACAGCAGCATTATTGAAACCAAGCCCGTTACCATGGATATGCTTTATCAATACGACCCGTATAAGACAGGCCCGCAAACGCTTAAGATAAGGTATTGGGGAGTCGTTAACGAAAGTTTTGCCATCATGGTATACCCCAAACAGATTGTGTCCATTACTATTACGCAAATGCCCAAGCTGATTTATATTTACAATCAGGATTTGGCTCTTGACTTGAGCGGCATAAGGATAGAAAAAACTTATAACGACGGCAGCAAGGAAGAACAGATAGGCATTACGCTGGGCCTTGACCAGCGCGGCTACGGCTGGACATATAATTCCGGCCAGATAAATTTCAAAGAGCCCGGCGTCAAACAGGTCATTCTCACTTACAGAGATCAGGCCAACTACGATACCCCCATACAAATAAGCTACGAAATAGAAGTAACGACAACCTATGTGGAAGCCATATATTTGCATCATCCCGACGGTCCGCCTCAATCGGATTTAATCGCCACCGTGGCTAAGGGCATGGGCTTGAATTTAATCAACGCCGTTATTTATGTCAAATACGCGGGAATATCGGAAATCAGAACCGTTCCGCTTACGCCGGGAATGATAAATTACGAAAGGAGCGATACCACGATAGGCGACAGAAGGGTGCTGGTAACCTACAGCGGCGTGAGCTGCCCAGCTTATATCAGGGTTTTGGACAGCGAGCTGTATTCGGTATCGGTGGAGACTTTGCCCAAAACCAATTATATGGTAGGCGAAAAGCTTGACTTGTCCCAAGGCACGGTGAGAAGAAACTTCAGATACGCCCAAGGCAGCGATTTGTGGTGGGATATCATGCCCATGCAGGTGGACGGCATTACGGTGCAAGGCTTTAACGAAAACTTGAAGGAAAGCGATTTTGCCGAAAACGAGCAATATAAAGAAATGATAGTTACCGTTACTTACATGGGCTTCAATTACAGCTTCAATGTAAGGATTTATAAGAAGTTCAACGCCGCGTTATCTTATTATTCCACCATTTCTTTCTATGGCGACGTGTCCATGCCTTATATTTCGGTGAATACCGATGTGGAAGGCTTTACGCTGCCCGAGATAACGCTGTCGTTTATCAATTCCATGGATGTCATAAGCTCCCTGCCCGTTGGCGCGGAGGAGATTGTGTCCACGGACGCCCAAGGCAATACGCTTTATGTAAGGTATAAATCGGGAACGCTATATTATATCAAGGTAGTTTTGGCAAACGGGAATATAGGCTATATCGACGAAAGCTTGATAATCCCCGCTTCCGATTATCCCGTATCGCCTCCTCAAGGCGGCAATATGTATCTTATACTGGCCAGAGTGCAGGGCAATAAGTACTATAACGCCATAAATTACGCCATAAGGGAATTCAAAATAATCAACAAATACATAAGCGTCAACGCGGTTGTGCCCAATGAGGACGCCGTTGTTTGGAAAATCCAAACCACCGATAACGCAAGGGCCGTTTACCTTGCGGGACTGTATATCGATCATCTTACCAAAAATTTCGGCTCTTTGGATATCTTCCTTGCTTCTCCCACTTATGACGGCTTTGAGGTAGTAATCACAAGGTGGGGTTCCATAGACCTTAACGGCATAAGGGCGGACTTGGAAGCCGAAATAACAAGCAGCTGGTGGTCTTATTATGTCGAACAGCCCGACGGCAGTTTATCGATTAGAGAAGTCAAACAAACAAATACCCCGCAGGGAGTTATCGATCCCAAACAGAAAGTGGTGGAAATCCTTTCGCTGGAACAAAGGACGGGCGTAAACTACAGGATATTTGACGAAGGCCAAGACATTCTGTCCTACTATGTGCCTTCGGGAGGATTGATTCCCGTAAGAGACGCCCAAAACTTCTTTGTTATGGAATTGTTCAGCGGCAGGCTTTACAGGGACGAATCCATGGATGTGCTTTACGATGTGGAAGGCGTTTTGAAGAGCGGGTATGACATTGAGGACGACGAATTGCAAAGGGCGGTGGTGGCGGGGTATCCCATTGTCATGGATAAGGCGGGATATCCCAAATTAAGCAATCCCAACTATTTCCTCAATTTCTTCTCCCAAAGCTATGTTATCGCCCCCAAAGCCATAGTGCAGGTACGCTTTAATGAGATTGAAAGCTATAAATACGAATATGGCGGAAAAGAGTATCCGTATATCAGAAAGGGATACAGCGGTTCGCCGCAAACCGTCCATGCCCAATACAGAGACCGAGAGAATGGCCCTTGGATGGATTTTGACATGGGACAGATAAGGTATTACCGCATTGAAGACGGCAATGAAATATCCTTGCCCAGAGGGCAATACCCCGTATCGGCGGGAATCTACCGCGCCAGAATAACACATAACTATAAAGCGCAAGAAGGGCATGTCATCGCCGATTGGCAGTGCATACTGCAAATATTCTGATAAAGAAAGAACGAAAATATATATTAAAAGGAGAGAGATAAATGAGTTACGGCATCAGCGAATGGGAAAATCCCGTCGATATTTACAGAAGATTGGCAAAGCTTACCTCGCAGCCTATTTATGAAATCAACGAGCAGGCGCTTAAGGATGTTTTGGAATATTTTGACACCAAATGCGCCAAATCAAAGGCTATCGCCGCCGAGGCCAAAAATTATATACCCGGCGGAGTGCAGCACAACCTGGCCTTTAATTATCCTTTCCCCATTTGCGTGGCCAAGGCGGAAGGGGCTTACTTGTACGATATTGACGGCAACAAGTATATAGATTTTCTTCAAGCGGGAGGCCCGACCATACTCGGCTCCAATTATCCCGAAATAAGGAAAAAAGTAATAGAGCTGCTCAATGAATGCGGCCCCGTTACAGGGCTTTTACATGAGGCGGAATTGCTTATCGCGAAAGAAATCAACAAGCATATGCCCGCCGTGGAAATGTTCAGAATGCTGGGTTCGGGCACCGAATCGGTTATGGCTTCTTTGAGAGTGGCCCGCCTGGCTACGGGCAAAAAAAGAATTATCAAAATAGGCGGAGCTTATCACGGCTGGTCCGACCAAATGGTGTACGGGCTTAAAATACCCGGCTCAAGGCAATTCCTTGAATCGCACGGCATTCCGTCCAAATGCTACGCCTTAACCGACGAAGTCCGTCCCAACGATTTGGATATGCTGGAAAAAATGCTCAAGCTCAACAGATTGAGAGGGGGCACGGCGGCGGTTATCGTAGAGCCTGTAGGTCCCGAAAGCGGCACCCGTCCCGTGGCTTTTGAATATAACAAAGGAGTCAGAGAGCTTTGCACGAAATACGGAGCGCTGCTTATTTTTGACGAAGTGGTTACAGGCTTCAGAGTAGGGCTGTCGGGCGCTCAAGGATACTTTAACGTGGAGCCGGACCTTACCATTTTCGGCAAGGTTGTGGCCGGCGGCTATCCCGCCGCGGGCGGCGTGGGCGGCAAAAAAGAGTATGTCGGCTTAATGGCCGCGGGAGTGGCCACCGTTAAGCATAAAGCGTATGTGGGCGGCACGCTGGCGGCAAATCCGTTGTCTTCGTACGCGGGATATATTACCATTAAAGAAATCGAAAGAACGGACGCCTGCAAAAAAGCGGGCTTGGCGGGAGACCGCCTTACCAAAGGCCTTAAGGAGCTTGTGGAAAAATACAGACTGCCCTATGTGGTTTATAACCAAGGCAGCATAGTTCACCTTGAATGCACGGGCGCCATGAGCTTTGATTTTTCTTCCATGAATGTGGTCAAATCGCTTATAGGACTGCTGAAAAACAAAAAATACATGCTTGAGCGCAAAGAGTCCATGGAAAAAATGGGCGCCGCCTATATGGCCAACGGCATTGTTACTTTGGCAGGCTCAAGGCTGTATACTTCGCTTGCCGATACCGACGAAGTCATTGACGACGCTTTGAACAGGTTTGAAAATGTATTTAAGCATGTGGTAAGAATCGACAAAGGCGTCAATATGAAAAAATTCGCGGCGGCTGAAAAAAAGAAACAAATCAAAACGGAAGAGTCCGTTTCGGAAGAGAATGAGCAAAAAGCCGAGGCTCAACCCGCCCAAGACCAAACCAAGGCGGAACAGCCGGTTAAGACAGAGCAAAAGGAAGGGGAAGAGCAATAATGGATTACATAATTTCTCACGATATGGGGACAAGCTCGGTAAAGGCCGCGCTGGTGGATTTTGAAGGCAATATCGTGGCTTCCTGCTCAGCCGACTATAACACATATTATCCTCATCCCGCATGGGTAGAGCAAGACCCCGACGAATATTGGCAAGGCGTTTGCCAAGCGACCAGAGGCCTTATCGAAAAGACCAAGACGGACATCAAAAACATAAAAGGCATGGTGTTCGCAACCCAAGCCATGGGCATCATTCCCATAGACAATGACGGCAATACTTTGTATAACAACATCACATGGGTGGACGGCAGAGCGGAAAAGCAGGCCCAGAGCATTATGAAAAAACTGGGGGGCAGAAAGCTGTTTACGCTTTTGGCGGGCACTCCCATAATGGGCAAGGATGTCATTGCCAAATTGATTTGGCTTAAGGAAGAGCGCCCCGAAATTTATAACAAAACAAAGTATTTTCTGGATGTCAACGGCTATTTGAAATTCAAATGCACGGGCAAGGCGGTGGCAGAGCTCAGCGGCGCTTCGTCCTACGGGCTGGATTTGAAGACAAAAAAATATTTGTCGGTTTTAGGTTTGACGGGACTGGACATGAAAAAACTGCCTCCTCTTGTCAAAAGCATAGATATAGTGGGAGGCTTGACCGCCCAAGCGGCCAAAGAGCTGGGGCTGTACGAGGGACTGCCCGTATTCGGAGGTTGCGACGATGTGCAAAGCGCTTGCATAGGAAGCGGCATGAGCGCGGACGGGGATATACATATTTATCTTGGAACATCGGCATGGGTGTGCGCTTCTTCAAAGAGCGAAACCAGATTCAAAAACGGAGCCGCCGCCATTCAAAGCGCCGACCCCAATATGAATCTTGTGGTGGGAATCACCGAAGCCGCGGGCTCCAATATCCAATGGATAATAGAGCAGTTTTTCCAGAAAGAGGTTCAAGAGCTCAAAGACGGCATTTATCAATACATGTATAAACAGATTGAGAATATACCTCCCGGAAGCGACCACCTTATTTGCACCCCTTGGATGCTGGGCGAAAGATGTCCCGTAAGCTCCACCACCACCAGAGCCACATTGTTCAACATCAACCCCGAACACACCAGGGAACATCTTATGAAAGCTGTTTATGAGGGCATAGGCTATAATCTAAGGTGGATTTTGGAAAACTTCAAAAAAGATTATAAAATCAGCTGCAACAGATTCCGCATAATAGGCGGGGGCGCCCAGAACGACAGCTGGATGCAAATAATAGCCGATATCACGGGCGTGGAGTTCGGAGTGGTGGAAAACGCCAGACACGCAGGGGCGCTGGGCGGCGCCGTTATCGCGCTTATAGGGCTGGGCCACATAAAAGACTTTGACAGCGCCCGCAAATTCATTAAAGAAAGCAAAGTATACAAGCCCAACCCCAAAAACAAAGCCATTTACGATAAATTGTTCGTTGATTACAAAAATATATATTACGGCCTCAAAAAAGCCTATAAGATTGCCAATAGCGACAGGTTCGAAGGAGAAATAAATGGATAAATATTATCAAGCGGTCAAAGCTTATTTTGAAAAATACGATAAAAAAGCCACGATAATCTTAAAGGGGGGAGAAAAGATTTATATCGCTTCTCCCGGCAATGACGAGGTGGCGGCTGTTGGGCTTAATGAGGCGGCGGACGGCGAAGCTTTGGTGGCGCAAAGCGTTTTCGCCCAAAAGAAAGATATAAACGCCGTTATCATTAGCTCTTTGAAATTCAGCTCTGTGGTGGCCGACACGGGCGTTACAACGCCCCCTTTGCTGGACGACCTTGCCCAGATTGTAGGGCCTTCGGTAAGGACGGCAAGCTATTTTGACGCCGTTCAAATATTGAAAAAGCTTAAGGGCAGGAACGCCTGCTTGGTAAAAGGAAAGGGCGCTGTTGCCGTGGGCAGAACGCTTGACGAAGCCGACACCGCCACTTTGGTTTTGGAAAAAGCCGCCAAGGCTTTTGTGGAAGCCGCCGCTATCGGGGGAGTCAAACCCATAAGGAAATTGGAAGCCGTCCTTATGCATATAGTCTATAAAAACAAATATTCAAAAATCGACCAAACCGAAAAGATAAAGGAAATGCAAAATGACTGAGAAAGAAATAAGAAAAGCCATATTGGAAGCAGGCAAGAAGCTGGTAGGGCAAAACCTTGTGCAAGGCACATGGGGCAACATATCCGTAAGGGTGGACCAAAACAATATGATTATCACTCCTTCGGGCATAGATTACGCAAGGCTGAAGGAAGAGGATTTGATATTGATGGATATCAATACCCTTGAATACGAAGGCGATTTGAAACCGTCTTCGGAAAAGGATTTGCATGCCGCCATCTATTGCGCCCAAAAGGATATAAACGCCGTTATCCATTCCCATCCTTCGTATTGCTGTTCGGTTGCCGCCGCGCATGCCGAAGTGCCCGTTAAGGATACCAAATGGCAAAGTTTGTTGGGCCAAACAATCAAAACCGCAAAATACGCCTTGCCGTCCACGGTGGGCTTGGCAAACAGCGTAATGAGAAAGAAGAAAGACGCCAAGGGCTGTCTTATGGCCAATCACGGAGTCATAGCCTGCGGCAAAGACCTTGACCAAGCTTTTGAGGTGATTTATGCCATGGAAGAAAGCGCAAGGGAATATATTGAAGAGAATGTAAAGAAAATATCGGGCAAAGAAGAATTTGATGTAGAAAGCATGATTGAGATTTTTGTCCGCAAATATAATAAAGGCAATAAAGAGAGGTAAACATGGCTGACAATTTTATCAAAAAAGGCAGCGCCGTATGCGTTGTCGTCGAAAGCATAAGCTCCAAGGAAGCTTTTCCCGACCCTAAGGCCAAGGCGTATTATGTCGAGCTTTTGGCTTTGGCGATTAAGAAATTTCCGCAGATAAAGGCTTTGTCTTACGCCGTTTTGAAAAACAGCGCTTATTTGCTTTTGTTTACGAGCGACGACAACGCCTTGAACAATATGATAATACAGTTAAACGAAAGCTATAACAATTATTATAACGAAAGATTCGGCGATAACGGTTATGTGTTCCGCTTGCCCCCCGCCAAGAACAAGATAAAGAAACAAAATATCATTTCCGCCATAGCGCATATCCATAAACTGCCCGAATATCACAACATCGCCAAAAATTACCGCAAATATAAATTTTCGTCCTGCTACCCCATTTTTAAGGGTTGGAACGATATCGTGGACAAAGACTTTTTGCTGGAAATCACCGATACCCCGACGCTTGACGGCGTTACCTATACCCAATGGCACCGCCAAGGCATGTGTTCGCAAATTAAACAGCCCAAGGCCGGGGGAGAAAAGTTTTCTCAAGCGCTGGACGTTTGTCTTTTGAGATACGGCGGCGATTCCCTTTATTTGGACGAAGGCGCTTTGATACAAGTTATTATCGACGTCAACGAAAGATGCTTCAAGCCTTACGAGAAAATAGCTTCCAAGCTGGGCGTAAAAAACCGCAGGGATATCCTTATCGATATCGTTTCCTCCATGGTCTTTGACAGAGGCTACGCCTTTCTTGACGCCGTCAATCAATTGCAAATAGAACATCTGGGCGTATTCACTTTGCTTATGGAAGTAATCGTCAATGTCAATGAAAAAAGAGGCTACGGGTATGACTATATCATCAATAAGCTGCAGGTGGAAGACAGCGAATACTTTATACTCGAAGAAATAATAAGACGGCTTAACCGCATTTACGGCATGGACTTTGTGGAAGTCGCCAAAAAATTCAGCCTGCAGAATAATTTGATTGATTTGCGTTTGAGAACGGGAATTTGACGGTTTTTATCATTTAACCAAAGCCAAAAATCCCGCCAAGTTTTTTGGGCGGGATTTTTTTAGCTTCATTTAATAAATAATTAATAAAATAATAATAACTTCTATTGATTATTGGCATAAGTGTATGATACAATAACTTTGTATGACTGTGGTCAATTCTCTTAACCCGCATTGTTGTGATCGGAGGTTTTAATGAAAAAGAGGTTATTGCCGATATTTGCCGTTCTTTTGCTGCTTATAGCCCTTTTGACGACGGTCGGCTGCGACAAAAAAGAAGTGCCCATCGAAAGGATAGCGGTTACTTCTTTGCCCAGACTTGAATACCTTAAAGGCCAAACCTTCGATTTGAACAACGCGAAATTAACCGTTTATTACGCCGACGGCACATCCAAAACAATTCCTCTTACATACGAAATGATAAGCGAATACAATCCCCAAAGGCTGGGGGAGCATATTCTTTTGGTCAGATACGAAAACGCTTCCACCAACATAAAAATAAGGATTTCCAACGCTCCTATCGTTAAGGTGGAAACGGTGGAGGGCATAGCGCCTTTCAAAGACGAATACATAGAATCCCAGCAGCTGGACATAACCAACCTTAAGCTCAAGATATATTATGAAACGGGAGACCCCGACATTATCGATGTTACCGAAGATATGGTAAGCGGCTACGACCCCGATTTAATCGGAAGGCAGGAATTGGTAATACGCTATTTGGACAAATATATCGCCACAAGGGAAGTGACCGTCAAGCCCAAAAGCGTAATCAATATACAGCTTCAGCCCGAGCCCTCCAAAAAGCTTTATTTGGTCAACGAAAAAATAGACGCCCAAGGTCTTGAGGGCGGCGTGCTTTTTATCGCCTACAATAACGGATATACCGAATATAAAGACTTAAACGAACTGTTTCCCACCCAAGAGGATATCGATAACGCGCTGGTGTACGACACAAGCATCGACGTAAACAGAGAAATCGTCAGATTGAATTATGGCGGCAAATATGTAAATTTCGATATTAAAGTGCTTGTTAAGCAGGCGGTGGCTTTTGAGCTGATATCCAAACCCACTCAATTGCAGATTATGGGCACCGATTTGTCGTTAAGGGGCGGACAGCTGGAAATCACTTATAATAACGAAACTACCGAAATAGTCAATATGACCGACGAAAAGGTCATCGCAAGCGGCTATGACAAAAACACCATAGGCAAACAAACCATAACGCTTTCTTTTACCGACGTTAAGGAAAAATTCAGTTTTGAAATAGATGTTTATGACACAAAGCCCATGGCTTTGGAAATTCTGCTTCCCGTAATGGAAAACGGGCAAATTGTTTCTTATTCCCAAGCCGCGGAAGAAGATGCTCCCCCCGCTTCGTTTTATCAAGAAGGCACAATCGACCTTGATTTATGGGAATACCGTTTCAAAATGGATAACGGCACATATTCAAATATCTACAAGGTCAACCCCAACATGCTTGTGGGCGATCAAGGGCAGCTTGAAATCGGCGACTTCTTCGGCGTAAAGACCTTGACCTTTAAGTATTCCGCCGAAGAAACCGAGCTTGTCGCGGCAGTGGAAATCAATGTGCAAAAGAAAGAGCTTGTATCCATAGTCGTAACGCCCCCGACAAATACAATTTACTATCGCGGCCAAGGGCTTGTGCCGGAAGGAGCTTATTTTACCGCTTACTTTAACGACGGCACAAGCTTTACTCAGCCCGTTACAATGTCCATGCTGTCGGGATACATTCCCACGCAATTGGGAACGCAAACCGTAAATGTAATTTACAGAACCGAAAAATACGGCGAAAAGATGGACACATTCAAGGTGCTGGTGGTCAAAAAAGCCACATCCATAGCGTTTGAGAGCCTGGCCAAGACGGTTTATGTTGTAGGAGAAGAATTCGACATCCAAGGGCTGGTGATGAGGGTATATTACGAAGGGGATACTTCTTGGGAATTGGAAATCGCGCCTTTTGGAGAACAATGGGTGTTCAAAGATACGCTTTTTGAGCAGCTTGGCCAGCAATATGTTACCGTTGAATATCAGGCTTACGGGCTTATGCTTACCGCAACCATACCCGTAACCGTCAAAAACGACCCTGTGTCCTTGCGGCTTACGCGCTTTGATGGTCAAGATTATCAAGATATAGACGCTCTTCCCGAAACGGTAGCGGGCATGGATATAAACTTGGATAACCTTTATGTCATTTGCGGACTGGAAAACGGCGAGCAAGAAATCGTTAAGCTTACCTCAAACATGCTTGATTACAGGAGGTCGGACAAAACCGAAGGGGAAAGAACGGTTACCGTTTTATACAGAGGTTTGGAAATTGAAACCACGGTAACCATTGTTCCCAAAGAAATTTCGGATTTGCGGCTTATCGACGCTCCCGAAAAAAGATATTACAAGGCAATGGAAGAAGCAAGCTTGGATGTTCAAGGCTTGGAAATGAGATTGGCGTACTCCAATGAAACATATATCATCCTTAACGGAAACAACCTTATAGCGCAAACGGACGACAGCTTGACTTACAGATTCGTAGACGAAGAAGGCCTTGTTCAAGAAATTATTTTAAGCGTAACTCCCCTTGACACTACGCTTGAGGACGAAGCGGAAAGGGCGGACAAAACGATTTATATAGGCGTGGAACAGTTTGAAGTCAGCTTTGAAATCGTGGTGGCGTACAAAATAGCCACGGGTATTACTTGGAACATCGCCGACGAGGGAGAGCAGGAAACGCCTCAGCCCGAAATTACCGCTTTGCAAGGCATTAACAATATCAACTTCCCCGAAGATGCCAAATTTAAGGTCATTTACAATGAAGGCCAGTTCAGCGAAATAGTGCGGGTTGAAGATGTTATCGACGAGATTGAGATTTATGATTACGATTACACCAGAAGCGGCGTTATGACCATATATTTAAGGTATCAGGACATTTATCTGAGCGCTATATTGAAAGCAAGGGCCAAGGATTTGAAGTCCATTGATTTTGCCCCCGATTTTTTGGCGCCCGATGTTACCGAAGGCATGCCCCTTGATTTAAGGCAGGCCAAAATAATTGTCACATATTACCATGACATGGGCACGCCCGACGAAAGCGACGATATCCTCTTGCCGCCAGTTACCATTTCTTTGGCGGCGGGAATGACCGATTACAATAAAAACGACTTGACTCAAGGGGCAAGAACGGTTGCGGTAACTTATAAATATACGGGCAACAGAGAAGAAATAAGGAATTTGTACTTTAATGTAAATGTCGTCAAGAAGAGATTGGTCAAAATAGAAATAGGCATAATGCCCAAAACCAAGTATATCGAGCTGGATACATACAATTGCGACAACGGCACGGTAATTGTTTATTACAATAACAATTCCACCGTAACAAAATATATGTCGCAGGCTCAAAGAGTGCGTAACGACAATCAAGCCACGGAGAATTTCTATATCAATTACGGGCAATTTAACAGCGAAGACTTTTCGGGATTCGCCAAAAAACAAGAAATATTTATAACCTACAAAGAAGACGACCAAATTTGCGTTACCAGTTATGACATTATTATGCACGACAGGCTGTACGCCCAAGTGCGTTTTGCCCGCTCCAACGATTTTGACGAGCAGACCAACTCTTATTATTTCTGGTACGGCGAAGACAGGGTTATCGATTATCAAATACTCGGCTATCCCGAACATACCGATATCCCCGACGACGAAAACCTTATCGATTTACAGCTTGTTCTCGGCATAAATTATACCTTTAAGTATATAAATGAAGCTACGGGCGAGGAATACGGCGCTTGGCCCAAAGACGCGGGAACATATATAATTTACATCAATTACGACGCCGACGCCCCCGTGAACAACGACAGAGTGCACAACAGCTTTACGCACAACCAAAGGAAAATCGTCATTCAGCCCAAAAACATCCATATAAGGCCGATGTCTTTGCAAAAAGTGTACGGCGAGAACAACCCCGAATTTGTCTCCGATATATTGGCGGTGGAATACCGCGACAACGGCAACGGCGAAATTGAAATAGTTTATCATATCGAAAATGTGTTCGGATATAACGATACCGCCGATACTCTGGGCGAAATAATCTATACATGCATTGATTCAAAGGGAGAAGCGATTAATAAAAAATCCCCCGTCGGCAATTATGAAATCAGCGTAAGCTGCGCTCCGCACAGGAATTACAATATTACTTTTGAAAAAGCCGAATTCACCGTTACCAAACGGAAGGTGGTCATTATCGCCGACCCGCAGCAAAAAGAATACGGTCAGCCCGATCCCGTGTTCACTTATTCTACCGCCGCCGTTTTGGGCGACGACAAAAGCGGCCTTATCGAAGGAGACACCTTCTTGGGCATGCTTTTGCGCGTTAACGCAAGCGTCAACAGGAATGTGGGCGTGTATGAAATACTGCTGGGAAGCTTGACCAACAACAATTATGAAATAGAATATGTTTCCAATTACCTTACCATATATAAACGCAAGCTTATCATAATAGCCAACAGCTATACCAAGGTTTACGGTCAGCAAATGCCGCTGCTTGAGGTTACTCCTTATTCGGAAGAGTATCCGCAGCCGTTTGCTTATGAGGACTCGTTGCTGTCCTTGGGCGTCAATCCTCAGTTTAATTTCTTTGATTCAAACGACAATCCCGTAAGCGTAAACCAAGCCGCCGCCGTGGGCGTGTATAGGATAATGCCCGGCGGCGTAGACCTTGCCAATTACGAGGTGGAATATCGGGAGGGCAGCTTTGAGATTACGCCCAGAAAAATAAGGGTTATCGCCCGTCCGGGCAGCAAGATTTACGGAGAAGATGACCCGTCTTATTTCGAGTATAGCCTCAGCGGCGTGAGCGGGGAAGAGCAAAGCGGACTGTTTAACGACGACCAATTGATAGGAGAATTGACCAGGCAATTGGGCGAAGATGTGGGACAATACGCTATTCTGCAAGGTTCCCTCAACGATTGGAACAATCCCAATTATCAAATATTTTTCCAATCCGATACCTTCGCCATAGAACCCAGGCCCGCCCAAGTGGAGCTGACAAAATTATCCAGGGAATACAACGGGCTTTTGCCTTCCATTGAGGACGAATATATAGTTATTCACAACGCTCACGGCGACATAAGGGATAAAATAGAACTCCAATTCATTGCCGCCAGCAAAAATGTGGGCGCTTATAAAGTTGAGCTCATAAACAATGACTCCAACCATATCCTTGAGCTATATCAGCCGTATAACTTTACCATTACGCCTAAGGTGGTAGCCACCCAATTCTTTAATATACCTTACGGCAATTTGGTGGACGGAGAGTTTACGGGCAGCGTGTACAAAGGGCATCCTTATTATTATGAGGCCAGGGTGCTTTCTTCGGATATTTGCCAAGGGGACACCGTGGATGTCATCATCCATACCGCCGACATAACCGAAAACCCCGATGTTCCCGTTTATCTTGAAAGAAAACAGGTAACCGATGTGGGGATTTATTCGGTAAAAGCGGTAAGCTTGACCAACAACAATTATAGATTGAGAATACCCGACGACAATGAAATAGAATCCATAGGCGATTATCGATTGACCACATTTAAGATTATTCCTGCCGAAATCAAGGTTACGGTAACCGTGCCCAATATGGAAATATCCTTTAACCGCGGCTATGAGGTTAAGTTTAAGGAGAATTTGAGGCTGGACGGCGGATATTACCGCACCGACGATTATCGCCTGCTTACAAAAATAGACTTTGTGCCCGACATAATCGTTCAGCCTTACTATATTGACTCCGAAGGCAGAGAAAAGAGCCCGCAAGTGGTGTTATACAGAAGAAACGAACAGGGCGAATTGGTTATTGACCCCGAAACGGGAGAATATATAATCGACGGCTATAACATCAAAGCTCAGTCCAGAAACAAAAACTACACCGTGGTGCTTACCGACGCCGACGGAACGCCCATTGAAAGAGATGAAAACGGAGAGATAATCGACGCTAAATATCGTCTTAAGATAGTGCCTGCCTTGTTGGACATTACCATAAGCGTGGCGGGAGTTTCCAAAGTGTATGACGGCTTGGCTCCCGAAATACCCGAAGCCTCCATGGTCGTTCCCGCCGTAATAAAAGGACAGGTGGATTTTGAGTTCATAAGGCATATGGAAGAAGTGCCCGCGTTCATGGTCGATTATATTGTTCCTTCCGACACGGGAACTTTCGATATCGTTCCCGTATCGCTCAATTTGAATTATAGATTAAGATTGAGCGATACTTCCGCCAAAATATACACCATAAACAAAAAGGTTTTGAATTTCTGCAATATCGACCCGCTGACAAAGCAATATGACGGCCTCAAGCCCGCTTTGAGAAAAGAAAACTTTAATTTCGGCGAAATCGTGGACACCTCTATCATGAATTTTGAATTGGAATTTGAAACCGATGTGTTTGATGTGGGCTCCTATCCGTTTACGGTTAAATTCCTTTTCCCGCACCAGAATCCCGAATACCATTCCGAATACAGCAGATACCTTGACTATAACCATGTATTCGGCCCCACCGTATCCTTAAATAAAGTATTCCATATTACCCCCCGCAGCGTCAATTTGATTATGATGACATCGGATACCGAGGAAGGGTTTAATTGGAAATACTATAATGGCAAGGAAGGCGCGGTAATAAATTATTACGACGAAAACGGACAGCCGGTGTCTGACGACCAAAGATTCTTAAGGGCGTTTATTATCGAAGACGCGCGCGATGAGGACTATCTCAATGAAACGATAGGCGGCCAATTTGAAAACGGCGAGCCTTTGAGAAGAAAGCACCTTCTCAATCAAGAAAGCAATGTTTTGCTTAAGGATATGATTGCGGGCACTTTGAGGCTGGGCTTGCAGTCCATTCTCCACGCCCCGCGCAGCACCGACGTGCTTACAAGCAATATAACAAGCGCGGGCGTCAATCCCAATTTCCACATAACCAGAGTGGGCGATAACTTTACATTCACCATACGTATGCAAACAATCAAATATCATTTCAGCGGCATAAGCAGAATTTACGGAGAAAACCTGCCTCAAGACGCTTATATTTTCGATATCGAAGGTTCGGAAGCCGCCAAGATTTGCGAAGAATATACCACAATACAAGAATTGTTTGAAGTAGGCGCCATATTCTCAAGAACATATTTTTCGCCTTACGCCGTGGACAGCTTAGAGCGGATGGTGGACAATACCACGCCCGTGGGACTTTACGACATACTCAGCAACGATGTGCAATTGGTCAACGATTATATTTTGGTCCACGATCCCGAATTGTCGCGCAAAAAGCTTGAGATTACCAGAAGGCCTCTTCCTGTAAGCTATATCGATAAAGAGAATAAAACGGTAACAAGAGAATACGGCGACGAGCTCCACAAGGTCAATTTCACATATTTGTCAAATGTCGGTCAAGGAAGCGGCTTGATGAGCTGGGACGCCGATTTGCCCCTTTCGCCCGACTTTGTTCCTCCTCAGTTTACTTTGGTGGCGGGCGCGGGCGACGATATTTACAGAGATTGCGGCATAATCGAAGAAAGCGCCATCATTGTCAATTTCTCCGACCTTGGCGTAAATCCCAATTATTACTTTACTTACTATGAATTCTATGACGACGTCGTCAATGATTTTGTACAGCCCAAGCTGGAAATAACCAAAGCCACTCTCAGCATAACGGTATTGAGCGAACAAGGACAGCCTTATTTGGAGGCCACATACGGCGATCCTCCCGCTTCAAGCTCTTATTATTTCGACTGTCAAGGCTTTAAGCTCAATCAAAATCAAAACACCGCCGCCGTAAGGCCGGTAACCTTGTATCTTCCCGCCGAAACCGTACTGATAGACGGGCAGGAAGTTACATTTAACGCTTCAAGCATAGAGTTGAGCGATTTGTTCCTTTCCGACGTGTTGAGAGTGAAATTGGATTTGCATGTAAACTGGAACAGCGACCTTCAGCAAGTTCAGCCACATGAAATAAGACCTTATCTTGCTTATCAAGGCGTCATAAGAAGACAGGCCGCCGACGGTTCATGGCATGATTACCATTTGAACGAAGAAGTGACGCTTGAGCTTACCAATTATTATATCGTTCCTCAAACCACCCAGTACTTGGTAAAGAAAAGACAGCTTGACGTTTGGCTGAAACTGCTCTATAGCGGCAATATGGGCGAACAAGCCACATTCAATATACTGTGGGACGAAACGCCGTATTTGGTATCCAAAGAGAGAATTCTTCTTGCCGACGGGTTTACCAAAGACCAAATCCTGCTTATGAACCACGATTATATGAACATAATCGAAGAAGCTTTGATTGCCCAGCGTTTGGATTTGGTGGAGCTGGCGCTTAGGTACGGAGGCAAGGAATATTTCCTCGATTATTATCAGATTGTGTATGAGGTAGAGGAAATAGACGACAAATACGCTCAGCTTACCCAAGAACAGCTGATGGCCGCCGCCGTCGAATATCCGTTCACTCCTGAACAATACGAGGAGATATATAATAACGATTTGACGCAAGACGATATAGAGTACATATATTCGATATTGGTTACTGAAACGCACATCAATTATATATATGAAGCGCAAGGGTACACCCAAGCCGATCTTGATGAAATTATCGATATAATTATGGATAATTTGGACTATGACGACCAAAGGCTGCTGTTTGAGTATGTGTACGATTTCGGCGATTTGGCATACGGCGACACAATCGGAATCAGCGCTTTTGACGCCATAAATGTCAGCGGCATATATTTGGATTACGATATACACAGAGGGGAGAATAAATCCATAAAGGCCAACGGCGTAATAAGCGATAATTATGAAATCAATTATATCGCGAGCAAGCTCAATATTTACAGATACGCCGTATCCTTGGGCTATGACAATGAATTGCCCAACATTATGCTTACCGAAACCGACGAATTTATGGTAAGGGTGAATTATGTGGACGGCTCTTATGAGTATTTAAGCTTCAAGATGCCCAGAGCTTCCGATTACGAAAAACTGGTGGATTATAATTGCGAATTTGAATATGTGCAGCAATTCTCAATGGAAAATCTCAACGCCAATCAGACGGCGGGCATACGCTTTACCGAACAATTTTTCGGAAACAAGAGCTTTGTCATCGACTCCAAGCCCTTCCAAGTAAGGGTATTGAGAAAGGGCGACGACTTGTTGCTGTGGGGCAAAGACCAGCCTTTGGGCGACGGGAAAACGGGCGGCAGCTTTGTATCCGCCATAGACAACAAGAGCATAGGCGAAAAAATCGACGCCAATTATACTTATTATGTTGCCGACGGCCCCACGGCGGAAAACGCTTTGGTTTATAATTACGATATAATAAAAGCCGCCTTTACGCTCTTCCCCAAAACAAATACGGACAGCTATTACTTTGAGATTATCGTAAACGGAACGGTAAGCGAAGGCAATTATCTTGCTTTAAGGTTCTCAAGCGGAAGCACCCAACAGGTTACGCTTGTGGCGGTAACCGACAACTTTCCCGTCTACCATACCGTTGCCAAACCCGGAAATATCGATTTGTTTGACGGAAAGAGGCATGAAATCATAATTTATGTGGATAAACTGGGCACCCGTCAAAGCGACGCTTCGGGATATAAGCTTTTAGCAATTATCGATAATTGCTGCTATTTCAATTTCACCACGCTGGGCAAAGGATATGTTCCTACCGACTCGTCGGTGGCGGGCTTTGAAGCCAATAACTGCGTGGCCTATATTTCAAGATTCAATCTTTATCAGCAAGGTTTGATGTCCTCAAGAGCTTTGAAGGTCCTTCCTTCTCAAAACGCCAATTATATTCACAGCTATTCCGTAATTGACGGCCCCATTGAGGTCAATCTTGCGGACTTGATACAAGCCTTTACCTTCCATTCCTCTTCCTATTACGGGCTGCATTCCGCCGCTCAAGCGCCCTTCACCTATGATTTCATCCTCAACGGAGAAACGGTGGCCGAAAGGGTTGGCGAAGGTGCAAGCGTTTCGCAAATACTGCATAAAGGTTTATATTCGCTTGAGGTCATAATTTATTGCGACTCCGAACTTATGGACAGCGTCAATATGGTAATATCGGTATCGGATAAATATGCCAACGAAATATTGAACGACGGCTCGCAGGGTCAAACGCCGTATATGGCCAAACCCGCCACATACTACGGATATTTGCCGCATGAAGGCGACGAAAGCGTTATCGGTTATACCTCGCCCGTACAAATAGTGGCCGCGAACAACAAAGCGTATACTTTCTATAAGAGCGTGTTTGAGCTTGATTGGCCCACATATTCGGACGGCACTTATCCGGACGCCGACTTTGATCCCATTAACGACTTCATGCCCACCGACCCGAATAATTGGGATTATCCTTTCAGCGCGGCCTTTATCCTTAAGACCAACAACAGCAATATAGATTTGCGCAAATACGACCCCGTGTCTTCTTATCCCACATTAAACGGAATAGGGCTGTATGTGAGATACGACGGAAATACCTTCTATACCAGAATATTTATCCGTCTCGCGGGCTTGATAAGATATACCTCGGAATTCACAAACATAAATTGGAAAGGGCAAAACCGTACGGTTTTGGAGGCCGCTTTCGACGAAATAACCGGAACCATAACCATATATGTCAAGAATGACGGGGATATTCAAATAATATGTCTCAGAAACGGTTATTCGCTTCAATCGGGCGGCAACTTGGATACCACCACATTGCTGCCCATAATCCAAGACAACAGCTCCACTTCCATGATTATGCTCCGCAACGCCAAAATAAGGGTTTATCAGGCGGAAACGGGCGTAAGAAAGGTACTTAACAACAATTATTATAATTTTGACACCAAACAATTGGTGGCCAATACCGACATCACAAGCATCTATATGAACGACAGAATATTTATCGACAACGGAAGCGTAGCCCCCAAAGCTGACAGCTATGACACATATACCATTAAATTCAAGGGGCGGCCCGTGGACGATATAAGCTATCAAGGCGATTATTTGAAATTTATTGTGGGAACCAATAATCCCACCTTCCTGCATGACGGGCACAACCGAGGCATTTATATCGGATACAATAAACAAGTCCTTGGCGGACAGGATACATATTTGTTATACTTCGCTTTCTATAAAGCGATAGGAGGACAAATACGCTTATACAGAGAGCAATTCCTTGCTTCGTCGAACACAAGCATTCCCGGCCTTGAATATACCATGGAAATAGGGAATCTGCTTGACGGCGAGGAGCATACCTTGACTTTCAGCTTCACCAGGGATATTCACCTTATTGAAGACGCCTCCGTGGCTCATAACCGATTCCTTTGCAGCCCCGCAAATCCCATGAGCGTATACTTGGGCAGGGTATATTTGGACGGCGAGTTGATTCCGCAAGAAGTGTATATCCCCGTCAACAACGACTTGGCAAATTGGATGAGGAACGATGGTCAATATTACGGCGATAACGCTTCCGGTCTTGACTATGACAGCAAATTCTTGCCCAAATACTTGTATCCCGGACTGGAATTGCTGAGAGCGGATATCGATGTCATAGAATGGATATTAAACTAACCGCTCAGCCCGGCAAAAGGGAAGAAAACTAAAAACGGCGAAATAAATCCGTAAATATTAAGGCATACGCTTGCGCCCAATAAACAGTTTATGATATAATCGTTAATGCCGTGGCCCCATGGTCAAGCGGTTAAGACTCCGCCCTCTCACGGCGGCTACAGGAGTTCGAATCTCCTTGGGGTCACCAAACCACCGCAAGGTGGTTTTTTTATTTTTCATGTTTTTTCGATAAATTAGGCAAATTAAGCCAAATACTAATGGCATGCGGGATTTAACCAAAGGCAGCGTTCCCAAAATGCTTTTTAAGTTTTCCATGCCGCTGCTGCTGTCCACTGTAATTCAAGCGATAATCAATTTAAGCGACCTTATGGTGGCGGCGCTTTTTTCTCAAAGAGGGGGCATTGTGGCGGGCGTGGGACTGTCAAGCCAAATCAATTATCTTATCATTAACGCCGTTATCGGGCTTTCAACGGGCGGCGGCATTCTTATCAGCCAATATTACGGCGCCAAGAAAAAAGAAGATATGAATAAATCCATTCATGTCATGATAAGCATGCTGATTGTGGCCGCCGTGTTATTGTCCGCCATTACCATGGCGCTGTCCTCGCCCATATTGAAGCTTTTGAAAACGCCAAAGGAAGCTTTGAGAGAAGCCAAAGACTATTTGGTATATACCATGGCGGGGCTTATTTTTATCTTTTTATACAACGGAATAAGCGCCGTTTTGCGAGGGCTGGGGGATTCGGTAAGACCTTTGATTTTTGTGTGCGTGGCGGCGGTAATAAAGGCGGCGGTAATAAATATCGGACTGGATGTGGCGGCGGTGGCGCTTTTGAAAATGGGAGCGGCGGGTTTGGCTTTGGCTACCGTCATTTCGCAATTTATCGCCGCTTTGATGAGCGGAATCTGTTTGATAAAAAAAGGCAAAGAGTGGGGGTTGACTAAATATAAATTCTCGCTGAATAAAGACAAATTGAAAAAGCTTTTGAAAATCGGACTGCCCACATCCATTCAAAACACCGTGGCATCCCTGTCCTTTTTGGCGCTGACCTACATCGTCAATATCGTGGGGGCAGACAAAGCCGTATACGCCTTGTCGACCGCAAGCATAGCCTTCAAAATAAATTCCTTTGCCGTTTTACCTTCCCGCTCCATGAATAACAGCATATCCGCCATGGTGGGGCAGAACAAGGGGGCGGGGGACAACAAACGAATAAAAAAGACTTTCGCTTACGGCTTGCTTTACGGGTTGTGCTTTGGAATTTTGTTTACCGCCGCAACATTTTTCTTTGCCCGCGGATTGCTTAAAATCTTCAAAGCGGACAACCAAACCTTAAGCTTTGGCATACCATACATTAAATCCTTTGCTTTTGATTATTTGCTGTTGCCTTTTGCGGTAAGCCAATACGGCTTGGTGGACGGGCTGGGAAAAACCAAAGTCAGCATGTGGGTTAACTCCATAGCTTCTTTGCTTTTAAGGGCGCCCGCCGCTTATGTTTTGGGCAAGCTTCTTGATATGGGCATGGCGGGCATAGGGCTTGCCATACCCTTGACTTCGCTTTTCAGCGCTGTTGTCATGTTTGTTTATATCAAAACTAAGGTATGGAAACAATTAAAAAAGCCGCTTGAAAAGCAAGCGGCTTAAGTCTGTTTTTTTGAATTGTTTATTGCCAAAACTAATCTTCTTTGGCGTAAATATCCAATATGTTCAGCGCAAGCTTAAGCCCTTCGCCAAAGCATTCGGGGTTAAGGTTGTCGGCGCTGTCTTTGCGTGTGTGATAGTAATACGCGGGAGCGGGGTCCATAGCCGCCAGCGTTCCCGCAGTTATGCCCGCCTGGGTAATGGCGGCGGCGTCGCTGGCTCCCAGAAAAATTGAGCCATGTTTAAGGGGCTTGCCGTAAACCTTTATGGCGGCTTTGTCTATAAGCTCTATGGCTTGGTCGCTGTGCCTTACCAGTCCGCTCAGATCTTTTTCATAATTGGTGATATGCTCGATATCCCTCAATGTTTCAAAGCCTATAAACATGGTGGGAATTTGCTTGCATTCCTCAAGATGCTTTTGGGCAAACGCCTTCGCGCCCCTCAATCCCGCTTCTTCCGAACCCGTTATCAGCGCCGTTACTTCGATATCGTCATAAGAAATATCGGCTTCTTTAAGATATTTTAAGATTGATACGGCGGCCAGAGAACCGGTCAAGTTGTCGTTGGCGCCTTGCACCACCTTTTTGTAGTTAGAGAAAAAGAACAGCGCGGCAAAACCCGGCAAACAGCAAAGCATGACAATAAGCTGCCACAACGAGTATCCTTTGACCATGGCGGTTATGCTCATGGCCGTCAATACAAATATCCCCAGTATGGCGTACGCCAGTCCGCCCAAAAACACGCCCTTACCGAATTTGTTAAAAAGCGTCCATTCGTAAGCCGCGTCTATGTGCCCCGAAAAGATAATCCTTTTTTGGGGAACTTTTGCGGCCTGCTTTACGGCAATAAGGTTTGAGGAAGTGGTTTTGGGGTAAAGCGGGTCAAGGAATTTTTTGTACAAGCCGAATTGGGCGATAAATATTATCAGCGAAATAACCACCATGGCAAGCGGAGCCCATAGAACTTTTAGCGCAAAAAAGATTATGCCTATGACAAGCAATACGGGGATTATCTTGCTAAAACCCATAAAAGCTTTGGGGGACACCTCAAATTCTTCGATAGTGGTTTTGTCCGCCCAACCGTTGTCCACGATGTCTTTCATTAAATATTCCTGCGCCATTCTTTCTCCCATGCTGCCCGACTCCCGCGGCGGCAGATTGTTGCAAATATGCTTAATGGCGTTCATGGAATATTCCACGCAATCGTTATGAATCTTATCGTTAATGTTCACGGTCCAAAATCTCCTTTTGCAGTAATAAAAAACCTTTTACAGTATAGCTTTGCGGGATTAAAATGTCAATAGCGTTTGAAAAATTGTAAACGCCGTTTATTTATGTTAATATTATATTATGCCTGAAATTAATGCAATTCTTAACAATTTGCCCGCCCAAAGCGGGGTTTATATAATGCTTGACGAAAATAAAAATATTCTGTATGTGGGCAAAGCCAAGAGCTTGAAAAACAGGGTAAGGCAATATTTTTACAACAACGCCCAAACCGAAAAGACCCTCGTTTTGGTTTCCAAAATCAAAGACATTAATTATATCGTTACGCCCACCGAATATGACGCTCTTATACTTGAGAACAATTTAATCAAGGAGCACAAGCCCCCGTACAATATTCTGCTTAAAGACGACAAGACATATCCTTATATTAAGATAGTAACCAAATCCGATTATCCTACCCTTGAGATAACCCGCAAGCTCAAAGCCGACGGAGCGAGATATTTCGGCCCGTATATGCTGGGAATTTCAGTAAGCGAAATAATTAAGCTAATTCAATCGGCCTTTCCCGTAAGAACATGCAAAAACACAAGCTTTTATCGAGCCAAAAGGGAATGTTTGAATTATCATATCGGCAGATGCTTGGCCCCCTGCGCGGGCAGAGTGTCCAAAGAGGAATACGCCAAAATTATCGATAAGGTAATAGAATTTCTTTCGGGCGACAACAAGGAAATCGAGCAAAGGCTCAAGGACAAAATGAACAGCGCCGCAAGCCGTCAGGATTTTGAGAGCGCCCTTTATTATAGGGATATGCTGCAAGCGCTGGACAAACTGAACAGAAAACAGGCCATTCCTTTTAAGATTGAACCCGACATAGATATTTTCACTTTCGCCACCAACGGAGAAATCGCCGTAATCAATGTCAGCGCGGTAAGGGGCGGCAAACTGCTGGGCAGCGAAAACTTCGCGCTTAACGACACTTCTTACCAAAACGCCATGTCCGCTTTCATTATGCAGTACTACGATAAAAACCCCGTTATATGCGATGAAATTCTGGTCAACGAGGAATTGGAGTTTGGCGGGGAATTAAACGATTATTTGTCGGGAAAAACAAAAAACAAAATCAATATTGTTTGTCCGCTGGGCGGGATAAGAAAACAGCTTACGGAAATATCTTTGACAAACGCCAAAATTTATTTGGACAAGCAAGCCGCCTTTCTGTTGAGAAAAGAAGATTTGACCTTGGGGGCCGTGCGCCAGCTCAAGGAATACCTTAATCTTGAAACCTTGCCCCGCCGCATGGAATGCTATGACATATCAAACATAAGCGGTCAGGATAAAGTGGCGAGCATGGCGGTTTTTGAGGACGGCGAGGCCTGCAAAAAACATTATCGCCACTTTAAGATTAAGACGGTAAAAGGCGCCAACGATTTCGCCAGCATCAAAGAAGCTTTGCAAAGAAGGCTGAAAAGGCTGGCAGAGGGCAATTCCGACATAAGCTTTTCAAAAAAGCCCGATTTATTGATAATCGACGGCGGCAAAGGACAATTGTCTTCGGCAATGGAAGCCTTGAAAAGCGCGGGCGCGGATATTCCCGTAATCAGTTTGGCGAAAAGGGAAGAAGAGGTTTTTATGCCGCAAGTCAGCGGCAGCGTTATTTTGCCTAAGGACAGCTTGGCGCTGAAATTGCTGATAAGAATCAGGGACGAAGCCCACCGCTTTGCTATCGCGCATTTCAGAAAGCTGCACAGACAAAAACAAACGGTAAGCGAATTGACCGAAATTGAGGGCATTGGCAAGGAAAGGGCAAAGCAGCTGCTTACGCATTTTCGCGGTATCGATAAGATTAAAAGCGCCGATGTGGAGCAACTGTGTCAAGCAAAAGGCATAAGCCGCTCCTTGGCGCAAAAGATATACGCTCATTTTCATAAAGACGACAACACAAAGGAGAATTTATAAAGGAAAATGAAGTACAAAATGATTGTGGCGGATTTTGACGACACATTGCTTAACAGCCAAAGGACTTATTCCCAAAGAATAAAAAATATCATAAAAAAATATGTGGACAAAGGGGGTAAGTTCGTTATCGCCACGGGAAGGATGACCGCCGCCGTTTTGCCTTATTGCCGCGATTTGGGCTTGAAAGGGGAAGTCATAACTTATCAAGGGGGCGTTATCGCCGATATCGAAAGCGGAGAGATTTTGGAGCAAACGCATATTAGTTATCTTGACGCTTATAAACTTGCTTTACATATAGAGGAAATGGGATATTATTATCATGTGTATTGCGGGGACACCTTTATTGTCAAAAACGCCACCCCCCAAAGCGTCAGATACGCCAATTTGTGCAATGTGGATTATGTGGAATTGAATTATGACATATCAAAATTTATATTTGACAATAAGATTTGCCCTGTTAAAATGATGATAATAACCGAAGAAGACAACGTAATGCCTTTGATTAAAAAATTGTCGGCAAAATATTCGGATACCTTCTTGTTCAACACATCCAAAAAATGGATGGTGGAAATGGTGCCCGTTTTGGTAAACAAAGGCTTTGCTGTAGCCCAATTGGCCAAAAAATACGGCATAAAGCGAGAGGAAATAATCTGCATAGGGGATTCCTTGAACGACCTGAGCATGATTGAATACGCGGGCTTGGGCGCGGTTGTGGCAAACGGCAGCGCCGAAGCCAAAGCGGCGGCGGATATAATCGCCCCGTCCAACGACGACGAAGGAGTGGCGTACATTATAGAAAAATACGGTTTTTTGGAGTAGGTTATGACCATGTTTAACAGCGATAACATTTATCCCGGAGTCAAGGTAACTCCCGAAGAATTTGCCCAAAAGTGCGATTTGAAGATTTTTTTCAACGCGGGCAAAGAAATAGAGCTGCATTCCATGATAGTCAATCGCCCCGGCTTAATGCTGGCGGGCTATAAGAATGACTTTGCCGAAAAAAGGGTGCAGCTGATGGGCAAAACCGAAATAGGTTTTTTGCAGGACAACGATAAGTATATCGAGGCCTTTTTCGCTAAAAATATCCCTTGCGTGGTGCTGTCCAGAGGTTTTTTGCCTTCTCCCAAGATGAAAGAGATGGCGGAAAAATACCAAAAAACCATATTCTTGTCCCATAAAGATACTCTCGTGCTTATTGAGGAAATCACCAATTATCTGAATGATTTGATGTCGCCCACCGAAGCCGTTCACGGCGTGCTCATGGATATATACGGAACTGGCGTATTGCTGCTTGGAAAAAGCAGCATAGGCAAAAGCGAAACCGCCTTGGAGCTTGTGTACAGGGGGCACCGCCTTGTGGCCGACGACTCTGTAATTTTGCGCAGAATAAATGACAGAGTATACGGCTCTTCGCCCGAGATAATCAAGAATCTGATGGAGATAAGAGGGGTGGGCATTATCGATATAAAAGCCATTTACGGAGCCGGTTCGGTAATTGACAGAAAGAGGGTGGAACTGATTATAGAACTGGAAAAATGGGATGAAAACAAAGAGTATGAAAGAGTGGGAAAGGTGGCAAAATACCAAACCATTCTGGGAATTGAGATACCCAAACTCGTAATTCCCGTTGACGCGGGCAGAAACCTTGCCGTGGTCATTGAGGTGGCCTCAAGGGATTTTCGTTTGAAGCAAAGCGGCTATTCTCCTTATAGCGTAGTGCACAGCAGAATGCAGGAAGATAAATAGCATAAGCGTTTATACCCGATAATATCATAGTATAAAAGTCGTATTGACTACTTCTTGATATGAGGGTATAATGAAATCCGAGAACGATATAAAATTTTGTTCGCTTTTCGCCGACAAGATTTCCACGCTGAGAGCCGGCGGCAAATTGCTTAAAGTATGCTTTCCGTCCTCCATGGCGGATTTGTTTATGATAAGCGATTACATAAAAGAAAACGGTTGCGACTACATAATAACGGGAAAGCTGTCCAATATCCTTGTGCTTGACGGAGGATACGACGGCGTCGTTATCAATACCAAGAACTTGAAAGGAATCGATATCGAAGAAAACTTGATTTGCGCAGGAAGCGGCGAAAAATTGGCAAAAGTAGTCAATATGGCCGCCGAAAGGGGGCTGAGCGGATTGGAAAAGCTGTGCGGCATACCTGGAACGGTGGGAGGCGCCGTTTGCATGAACAGCGGCTGTTTCGGCGCAGATATGTCCATGGCGGTGGAAAAGGTTTACCTTTTTGATATGAACAAGCAAGAACGCGTTGTCAAAGACAAAAAACAAATGGGCTTCGCATACAGGAAGTCCGCCGCCGCCAAAGGCAATTACGCGGTTATCGGGGCGCGGCTTGAATTGGAAGAAAAGAACCTTTACGACATAAAAAACACCATGAGGTCGGTTATCGCAGTAAGGAGAGAAAACCAGCCTTCGCTGCCTTCCTTGGGCAGCGTATACAAAAGGGTGGGCAACACCGCCGCCGCCATATTCATAGAAGGAGCGGGGCTAAAAGGATATCGCGTCAACGATATGGAAGTAAGCGCCGTCCACGCCAATTTTATCGTAAACAAGGGCAACGGCAAAGCCGACGATTATTTGACTATAATGGAGCATATAGAAGAAAAGGTTTACGCAAGGTACGGCATTAAATTGGAAAGAGAGGTCTTCGTTGTCGGGAAAAGAGCTTAATATACAAAATATCGCCAAAAACGAATTGATTGCCAAAAAAATCTCCAAGGATTGCCAAAAGGCTTTTTTGTCCGCCGTGGCAAGGGGCAGCGGCCAAATAGCGCTGTCTTCGAGGGGATTTGGCTTGACATTCGAGCATGAAAATAAAGATTTGATTAAGCTTTGCGTGAGTATAATCGACAGCGCTTACGGCTTTGAGGGCATAGTAGAAAACAGCAATAAAAACATCGGCATGAGGGCGCTCAATCTTTACAGAGTTACCTATGAGCAAGGGGCGGACAAGCTTCTTAACGAACTGCGCATAATGGACGGCTATGAAACTGTAAAGGGCATCCCCAAGGAGTTTACGCAAAAAACGGCAAGGGCAAAAGCCTATCTTAAGGGGATTTTTTTAAGCTGCGGCGCTCTTTCCGTCCCCAACGACAAAGACGCTCAAGCCTACGAGGGCAGGAAGGGCTATCACCTTGAGTTTAATTTGGGCACCGACCTTATAGTCAAGGATTTGATAACTTTGATATGCAAATTGAGCGGCATAGAGCCAAGGAGCGTAAAACAGCGCAAAAACAGCCCTTCGGTATACATTAAATCCGCTCAAAGCATAAGCGATTGCCTTGCCGCCATGGGAGCGGCCAAAGCCGTGCTTATGCTGCAGCAGGTCATGGTGAACAGAGCCATGCGCAACCATTTGAACAGAGGCAATAATTTTATACTCGCCAATATCGACAAAAGCGTTAACGCCTCAAGAAAGCAGACAGAGGCCATACAAAAGATATTTGACGCCAAAAGGCAAGACCTTTTGTCGGACAGCCTCCTAAACACCGCCCGGGCAAGATTGAATTATCCCGACGCCGCGCTCAGCGAAATAGCCGAAATGACGGGAAGCACCAAAAGCAAAATCAATCACCACATGAGAAAAATTATAGAAATCGCAAAAAATCTGTAAAGGAGAGAACAGTCATGTTGCAGGAAAAAACCATTACCAAAGTAAACGGCATTAAGGCCGAGGACAGCGCCGTAATAGCGCAAACGGCAAGCAGATACAAAAGCGATGTGTATATCGTCAAGGGCAACAAAAAGGTTAACGCCAAAAGCTTAATGGGCCTGCTTAGTCTTAACATGAAGTATGGCGAAAGCGTTTATGTGGTAGCCGAAGGCAGCGACGAAAACGAAGTTTGCAAAAAAGTGTGCGATTTATTGTAACAGCTTATTGATATATCGGAGGTTTTATCTTAATGAAAGAATTTGTGCATTTGCATACGCACACCGAATACAGCTTGCTTGACGGGGCGGCTAAGATAAAAGAGCTTGTGGAAGCCGTTAAGGCGCAGGGCGCTTCCGCCGTCGCCATAACCGACCACGGTAATTTGTACGGAGCAATAAAATTCTATAACGTCTGCAAGAAAGAAGGGATTAAACCCATTATAGGCTGCGAATTTTATGTTACCAACGATTTATACAATAAAACCTCCAGAAGAGGCCCCGACGGGGAGGACGACGAAAGCAATCCCCAATATCATCTTGTTTTATTGGCAAAGGACAACGAAGGCTTTCATAACCTTATCAAGCTTTCTTCAAAAGGGTTTGTGGACGGATTTTACGGCAGACCCCGAATAGACCTTAATTATTTGTCAAAGCACAGCAAGGGGCTTATATGTTTGACCGCCTGCATAGCGGGCGCCATTCCCAAAATCTTGCTCAACAGAATGCTGCCCGACAGATACGAGCAGGCAAAAAAATACGCCCTTGAGCTCAAATCGATGTTTGAGGAAGGCGATTTTTATATCGAGCTTCAAAACCACCATTTGGACGTAGAAAGGGAAGTAAACCCCCAGCTTGTCAAGCTTGCCAAAGAAATCGGCGTCAAGTGCGTGGCCACCAACGATGTCCATTACATAAAGGAAAGCGATTGGAAGATGCACGATGTCTTATTGTGCATACAAACCGCTTCCGATTACGACGACCCGAACAGATTCCGTTTTCCCTGCAAGGAATTTTATTTGAAAAATTACGACCAGATGTTCGAGGTATTAGGCTGGTGCCCCGAAGCGCTGGACAACACCTTGGAAATAGCCGATAAATGCAATCTTGAGATTAAGTTCAGGGATTACACCATACCCGTGTACCAATGCCCCGACAATATGAAGGACCATGAATATTTAAGGAAATTATGCTATGAGGGGCTGCAAAGGCGGTACGGCGAAATTACCAAAGAAATAAGGGAAAGGGCGGAAAAAGAGCTTGATGTGATAATATCCATGGGCTATGCCTCTTATTATCTTATAGTTTGGGATTTTATCAATTACGCAAGGTCGATAGATGTGCCCGTAGGGCACGGCAGAGGCAGCGGAGTGGGAAGCATTGTGGCCTACGCTTTGGGCATAACAAATGTAGACCCTCTCAAATACGGCCTTATATTTGAAAGGTTTCTCAATTCCAGCCGCAACACCATGCCCGATTTCGATATAGATTTTTGCGGAGACCGAAGGGACGAAATAATCGAATATGTAAGGAATAAATACGGCAGGGATAAAGTTACCCAGATTATAACCTTCGGCACCATGAAAACCAAACAGGCCATTAAAGATGTGGCAAGGGTGTTTAAGCTTCCTTTCTCCGAAGTCAATTTGCTTGTCAAGAATATAAAGACGCTGGAAAAAGGCGTTAAGATTAAGGACTTGGTTGACCCCGCGGGAAAATACAAGGTTCAAGAACTGCTTGATTTATATCAAAGCAACGATGTATACAGGGAGGTTATCGACCTTGCCGCCCAAATAGAGGACATGCCGAGGAACAAAGGCAAGCACGCCGCCGGCGTCATTATTTGCTCCAAGCCTTTGACTGAAAAAGTGCCTCTTTCAAGGAACGGCGAAGACATTACCACGCAGTTTGATATGGTGGAGTGCGAAGAGCTGGGCTTGCTGAAAATGGATTTCCTTGCCTTGAAAACCCTTACCGACATCAAAATGACTTCCGATTATGTTAAAAAATATAAAAATATCGATATAGATTTTGAAAAACTGGGTTACGAAGACCAAAATGTTTATGAAATGATTTGCAACGGGGAAACGGATACCGTTTTTCAGCTTGAAAGCTCGGGCATGAAAAGCTTTTTGAAGCAGCTTAAGCCCACTTTGTTTGAGGAAATCATAGCGGGTGTGGCGCTTTATCGCCCCGGCCCTTTGGATTTTATCCCCAATTATGTGTATAACAAACAGCATCAGGATATGATTGATTACCGCCATCCCAAGCTGGAGTCCATACTCAAAAACACTTACGGAATAATCGTTTATCAGGAACAGGCCATGCAGATTACGCAGGCGCTGGCGGGATATACCCTTAACGAAGCCGATAATTTCCGTAAATTCATCAGCAAAAAAATAGTGGAGGACATTCCCAAGCATAAGGCTAAATTTATCAACGGCTGCAAAGCCAACGGCATTGACGAAAGCTTTGCCGAGCAAATATGGAAGGAGCTGGAAACTTTCGGCTCATACGCTTTCAACAAATCCCACGCCGCCGCTTACGCCGTATTGTCTTACCAAACCGCTTACTTAAAAAGGTATTATCCCGTGGAATATATGTGCGCGGTAATAAACAACCGTTTGGGCAATCCCAAGGACACAAGCAAGTATCTTAAGCTGCTTAAGCTCATGAACATAGAGCTTTTGCCTCCCGACATCAATTATTCCAACGCCTTGTTCACTCCTCAAAACGACAAGGTAAGATACGGCCTTGCATGCATTAAGAATGTGGGCAGGCAGGCCATAGAAGCGGTCATAAAAGAAAGGGAGGAGAACGGGCTTTTTAAGGACTTCTCCGATTTCGCGAGAAGGTCCTCAAGCGCCGCCTTGAACAAGCGCATGATTGAAAGTTTAATTAAAGGCGGGGCCTTTGATTGCTTCGGGCACACAAGAAGAACGCTTTTGGCGTGCTACGAAGAAATTTTGGAATTGGAATCCGACACCCAAAAGCTTATGGCGGGCGGGCAAATGTTTTTGAATTTCATGGTAGAGGAAGAATACGATTATGTGGAATTGCCCGAATCCACAAAAGAAAAGCTGGCGTTCGAAAAGGAAGTGGCGGGCAGGTATATCACCGGGCATCCGCTTGCGGGCAGGGAAGAGGATTTCAAAGAATTTAATTTCAATCTGGGCATGCTTGCCCCCATAGACGAAGAAAGCGAGAATGAAGAACAAGACGAAGAAAGCGTAAAATACAATGTGGTCAACGGCCAAGAGGTATATCTGGGCGGAATATTGAGCGACGTGAACATAAAGTTTTCTCCCAAAAGCGGCAGGCATTGGGGGTACGCCACATTGGAAGACATGTATGATTCCATAGAGATAATATTCTTTAATAGGGTTTTGGACAGGTATAAAAAATATCTTGTGGACGACGCCATAGTAAAAATCAAGGGCAGAATAATGCTGGACAACGAAGATTATCCCAAAATAGAAGTAAGGGAGATTGCGCCTTTTGATTTGTCCGACGAGATTGAGGACAACAGGGTATTGTGTTTGCGCATAGACGGCGACGACAACGAAACCTTTGAAAAGGTGCAGGAAATATTGATGGCGCATAAAGGCAAGAACAAAGTCAAAATACAAAGCGGCTCAAAGGTTTATTTGCTGAATTACACCACGGGGGATTTGGACGAAATTAAAGAAGAGCTTATAAGCGTGGTGGGCTTCCGCAACCTTAAGATTTTTGAATCTTAAGATATGGCGGCGAAATATTTTTTTCTCTTGAAAACAAGCTGATATATGCCGTACAGCACAAGGAAAGAACCCAAATATCCCATAAGCGGGTAAAGCTTGTCGGTTAATTCCTTGAAGCCGAAAACGGAAACGACAAGCCCTATCGAGGTGAAAAGCATGGCTTTTTTCATGTCCGGTCCGGTTATTATATAGAGACTTCCCACCAGCGTGGTAAACACCGCCAAATATAAAATTATGCAGCCTAATTCTATAAGCCCCACCGCCGACGCGGTAAAAAGCATGGGCATGGGCATGTTGAAGCAATCTTGTATAAGCAAATAAATCAGCACAAGCAGCGAAGATATTATTACCGTAACTATCAGCGAAATATTGACGCTGTCCGAAGGCTTAAGGCCTTTGGCGAAAGTGGATATGAGGTATCCGCCCGAAAGGATGTTCATGCAGGCGTAAAGTATGGGGGTATGCAGAGCGAAGCTTTGAAAGGGCAGAATGGGGGGCTTTACTTTTATGTATAAAAAAACTATCAAAACAAACATCATGGGCACGGCTACCGCGTTGAGCAGTTTTAACTTGTTCACGCCCATATAAATGCATACCAGGCAAAAAACCGCGCTTATAATCGTTCCGCCGCTTATCCCCAGCAGTCTTTGGAATATGTATTCGCTTCCCGCAAGCATGGCGATATAAATTATGAGGTTGCTCAATTGTATAAGCGCCAAAAAAAACTTGGACATTTTCTTGAAAGAGTATTTTAATATATCCCCGTCCGAAATTCTTCCCAATTCTACAAAAACATAGCAAAAAAGCCCGCAAAAAACCCCTCCCAGCAATGGAGAAAGGGGAGATGTGGCGGCAAAGTACAAAGCGATTTCCCTGCCCGAAGCAAAGCCCGCCCCTATTGTGGAGCCAATAAAGGTGCAGGCGATTTTCAGGTTTTTGAATTTATCCACAATATATAATATTGAGCGGGCGCTTAAGCTATGCCTTAACGGTATTTTATGGCCGCATGCTGTATCAAAAAGCTTTTTTGATTATTTTTTCCAGAAAAGCCACGCATAAATACATGACGGCGGCAAGCGCGCAAAGTATGACCGTGGACGCCATTACCAAATCCAATTGAAAAACTTGAGAGCCGTATACCAGCAAATACCCTATGCCTTCTCTGGATACCAGATATTCGCCCATAATCGTCCCCACCCAGCTTAAGCCCACATTGATTTTAAGAACGGATACCAAAGTGGGGATGTTGGCGGGAAGCACCAATTTGAAGAGCGTTTGGAGCTTATTGGCGTTCATTGATTTCATAAGCTGCAGCTTTTCTTTGTCCACTTCAAGGAATCCCGTCAGCATAGTTATTATAGTGATTATTAAGCATATCATCAACGCCATTGTGATAATGGCGGGTTTTCCCGCCCCCATCCATACTATAATAATGGGCCCCAAAGCCACTTTGGGCAAAGCGTTCAAGGTTATTAAGTAAGGCTGGAACACATCCTTTGCCATGGCGCTGCTCCATAAAAGCACGGCTATAAGCGTTCCCAAAACCGTGGAAAGAACAAAGCCCATAACCGTTTCGTACAACGTGGCGAAAATATGATTGAAAAGATTTTTGTTGCGGTACAGACGGGATATTATTTTTATTACCCGCGAAGGGGAGCTTGTGATAAACGGGTCGATTATCTGCTTGCGGGCAAGTATTTCCCATAATCCGATAAACAGTATCAAAAGGGTTATTTGCAGCGTTCGGGTAATCCATATTCTTATGCGCAGCTTTTTTATAAATTTCTTATGTTCGTCCGACATTTTCAGTCCTCCAATTCATTCCACAGCTTGTCGAAATAACAAGCGAACCCGTTGCTTTCCCTCCGTTTTAAGGGGCTTTTGCTTTTGTCGATGTCGATATCGATAATAGTCTTTATTCTGCCGGGACGCTTGGTCAAAACAATTATTTTGTCGCAAAGCGAAATGGCTTCCGCAAGGTCGTGAGTAACCAGCAAAACGGTCTTTTTTTCCTGCTTGATTATGGAGTATACATCGTCGGCCACCTTTATCCTTGTTTGATAGTCGAGCGCGGAAAACGGCTCGTCAAGCAATAATATGTCGGGCTTGGTTACCAGCGTTCTTATAAGCGCCGCTCTTTGCCGCATTCCTCCCGACAGCTCGGACGGCTTCTTTTTTCTGAAATCGTACAGTCCGTATTTTTTTAGCAAATTTAAGGCTTCCGCCACCGTGTTTTTGTTCTTTTTGCGCTGCAGCTCCAGCCCCAGCGTAACATTTCTTTCCACGCTGCGCCATTCAAACAGCTGGTCCCTTTGCGGCATCAAAGCCGTTTTGTTGGAGGTTTGCTCAAGCGGCAGCCCTTTTATGCGTATCTCTCCCGAAGAAGGGGGCATAATCTTGGAAAGTATGGCAAGCAGCGTTGTTTTGCCGCAGCCCGACGGTCCGACTATGCCCACAAATTCCCCGTCTTTTACCGTAAACGATATATCCTTTAACGCCACGGTTTCCGATTTTATGCTGTGATATGTCAAGGATACATTGCTTAGCTTCAAAATCTCCATTTTGTCTCCTTTGTCAATCGTTTAACAGGCTTTGGGCGATGCTGTTGTCCACCATTTCGTTAAAGTCCACCCTTTCTTCTATAATCCCGCAGGATTCCAGAATATCCAGCATATGCTCAAAGCTTTCTTGGTCAAGTATGGGGTCGGACATATAGGCGTCAATGGATTTGTAGCTTGCCACCGAGCTTTTCAAAAGCTCCAAGCTGGTGGTGGGGAAAGAGGGAGCAAGGCTTGTTGCCACCGTGGCGTTGTCCTTTTGCATTACAAAATCAATGCCTTTAATGATGGCGCGCATAAACCTTGTAACCTTGTCTTTGTTGTTTTTGATGTAATTCTTGGTGGCCATAAAGCATGTGTACGGGATTTCGCCCGCTTCCGCCCCCACCGAAGCCACAATATAGCCTTTGCCCGCTTGCTGGTATTGGGAAGCCGCCGGCTCAAACATGGTGCAGTAGTCTCCCGTTCCGCCCTCAAAAGCCGCCGTAATCAAATCAAATTGTATGTCGTAATTTATGGTTACGCTGTCCAAAAGATTGTTTTTGGCAAGAGCGTATTCCAAATTCATGGCGGGCATGCCTCCTTTTCTGCCGCCGATTATCTCAAAGCCCGTCAAATCCGACCATTCGAAATCGGGCTGCGGATGTCTGCCCACCAAAAACGAGCCGTCCCGCTTGGTCAGCCTGCCGAAAATAACGGGATAATTTTTGCTGCCCTGTAGATTTACATAAACAGCCGCCTCCGGGCCCATTAAGCCTATGTCGGCTTGGTTGGACATGACGGCGGTCATGGATTTGTCCGCTCCGCCCCCGTTGATTAATTCAATTTCCAAACCCTCTTCGGCAAAAAAGCCTTCGTTTATCGCCACATATAAAGGAGCGTAAAAGACCGAATGGGTAACTTCGTTCAACCGTATTAAATTTTCGTTTTTATTTTTTTCGCAACCTATGAGAAAAACCGTTATCATCGCTAAGATAATAACCACAACGATTATTTTTTTCATTGCGTCGCCTCCGTTCAGAATTTTGATAATACATACTATGTGCCTAAATATCAATTAGTGCTTTGCCTTCCTTTATGATATTCCAATGCGCAAGGGAGCTGTCGACGATTTTTTTATCCTTTTGGGCGCATATAAAAATTGATATATCGCTTGGCTGTGTGTTATAATGTTCGTAGATTATGAAGCAAGCAACAAAAATCGGCATAAAATTCCTTATCGTGTTTGTCGCCGCGCTTTTGTTATCCGCGATGGCTTTTTTGTGTTTTGACCATACTCGGGAACGGGCGCGCGCTTTGGACGGCGTAGCCTTCGCTTACGCCCGATGCATGAATTTTGAAGGCCAAGAGGTGGACTATAATCCGCAAGCGAGAGTTTACGCGCGCAATATAAAGGTGTATTTTGAGGTCTTTTCGCCGTATTATATCATTGAGGTGTTCACCAAAGCGGGGACTCTCATTGAAAGCGAGCAGGCAAAAGCGCCCCAGGACGGATTGGGCGGCTATGAGGTCTCTTTGTCGGGAGAGCTTACCGTAAGGTGTTACGCCGCCGACGAAGACAAGGTGAAAATTTCAAGCGTATTTGAGGACATAAAAGTATACAGCGACAATCTGCCTCCCCAAGAAGCTTATATCAACCAAATGCAGAATTGGACGCGCAAAGAAGAAGGGTATTTGGTGGAAATCGTGCTGGGCGAGGACAACGGAAATTCGGGCATACGCAAAGCCGATATCGCAATAATGTATGAGGACCAAACCGTAATCAGATCAATAAACACCTCCATAACCAATGACTCATTCAGAATAAACGACGAATGCCACATAGTAATAACCGTGTATGATAACGCGGGAAACAGCTTGCTTAAATCATATGCTTTCAATAAATTCGACTCAACGCCTCCTACTGCTCCCGAAATCAGGCTTGTTCCCAATGTGCAGCCCGACGAAAGCACCAAAGGCTATGTGGGAAGTTATCAGGTTACCATAAATTTCGGCGAGGATTTGGGCGGATCGGGAATAAAGCAAGACAGCATGGTTTATTTGCTTAACGGAGAGCTTTTTAATTACGACGGCGGCTTTTATTTGAATAAACAAATGAATTATACCATTGTCGCTTATTATTCCGACAACGCCGGCAACATTTCGCCCAGAGCCGAGGTCGAAGTTACCAACATAGACAAGCTTCAGCCCCGCATTCATGACCTGTTCCTTATGGTGGATTTGAAATCGCAAACGCCCTATAAGATAAGAATAAACTGCAGCGACAACGAAAGCGGCATTAAAAGCATTACCGCGCAAGGCGTCAACGCCCAATTTACGCCAAAGGATTATAATTTTTACGAAGCCGATTTCGCCGTACTCGACAAGGATTCCATTGTCATAACCGTCAACGACAATGTGGGGAACTATAACACCGCGCATATTTCCACTTACCATTTCGGCGACCTTGACAAAGAGAACATCGCGAATATATATAATAGAAAATACTTTGAGCTTGTTCAAGAGGAATATAATTCCGACAATTGGCAATTGATACAGAATTTATATGACCAGCTCAGCATTTTATTTATGTCCAAAGACGCTACCTATCTTGATTTTGAAAATATGACCTCCCGAATAGACCAAGCGATAGAGGGCATGAATTCCTTTGTTTACAGAATAGAAAGCCCTCCCGAAAATATGAGCGCCAATATTAATTATCAAATTGATATTGCCTGCGTGGACGGCTTTAAGAAAGGCGACAAAATAGTTTTGACTCTTGACAAAATACTTTTGGACAACGCCGCAAGAAGAGAATATGAAGATATCGCGGGGCGGCTGAGCGGCTTTGACACATTCTTTATCGCTCCGTTTGAGTTGACTTTTTATCATAACGACAACCGAATTGATTACAGCCTTGACTGGGGCGCGCAAATAGAGCTCGCGGTCATGAGCGGCTATGAGGCAAGATACTACGCCGTGCTGGATTTGCAATCAAATGAGCTTTTGGACATAGAAGTAATAAATAACCTCATAACCTTTAACGTGGACGGTTCGGGCAGCTATCTTTTGATTACCGAAGGGGATATAATCGTTAATGAGCCCCCCCAAATCAAAGGCATTAAATTCTTCGGGAAAATTATCAGTTATTTGCATTTCGGATTGGCCTTGGGCGGCGCGGTTTTGTTCGCCGCGGCGGTCATTGTTTTGTTGTATTTGAGATATAAAAGACCCGATAATCGCAAAATTAAATAAATTCCACGATATATTTGACAAAGGGGAATTTTGGGGTTAATATCAGAAGATAAGGGAAATACGTTTTTTTGTTTATTTGTTCAAATACAAGAAAACAACAAAGGCGGACGGAAAGCGTATTTGATAAAAAAGCAAGTTACTTAGGGGAGAAAATTATGTTGTCCACATTGAAAAGTTATGCTCTTGAAGGCATTAACGGTTATTTGGTTGAAATTGAGGTTTACGCCCAGTCGGGCATACCTTCCTTTGATATAGTAGGTCTTGCCGGCTCCAGCATAAAAGAATCCAGAGACCGCGTGCGCGCGGCCATTAAAAACAGCTCTTATGAATTTTTGCCCAAAAAAATCACCGTCAATCTCGCCCCCGCCGATACCAAAAAAGAAGGTTCGGGTTTTGATTTGCCCATAGCTTTGGGCTTTCTCTTGAGCACCCAACAGGTTGTTACTTCTTATCCCTTACAGGAGTTTATCATTCTCGGAGAGCTGTCGCTGGACGGTTCCTTAAAAAGGTTAAACGGCGTTATGCCGCTGATTATCTCCGCCATGCAGGCAGGTTATAAAAAGTTTATCGTTCCCAAAGCCAACGCAAAAGAAGCCGCTTACATAAAAGGCGTTGAAATTTATGCCTTTGACAGCTTAAGCGATACCGTCAATTTTTTTCTGGGAGTATACGCCGCCCAACCCGTTGAGCCGCTTGAGTATGTCCAAAGCGACAACATAAACAAATATGCCGTGGATATCGCCGAAATCAAGGGGCAGGCAATGGCCAAAAGGGCTATGGAAATAGCCGTTTCGGGCTGGCATAACATATTGATGAGCGGCAGTCCAGGCACGGGGAAAACAATGCTGGCAAAGTGCGTGCCTACCATAATGCCCAAAATGACATTTGCCGAAGCGGTGGAGGTTACCAAGATTCATTCGGTGGCGGGCATATTGGACCCCGAAGAGGGAATTGTATCCGTAAGGCCTTTTCGTTCTCCGCATCATACCGCAAGCTTATTCAGCATTACGGGAGGGGGAGTCAAGAGCCGGCCCGGCGAAGTCAGCCTTGCGCATAACGGCGTGCTTTTTTTGGACGAAATGCCCGAATATCCGCGTCAAACCTTGGAAACGCTGAGGCAGCCTCTTGAGGACGGCGTTATAACCGTTACCAGAGTGGCCATGTCGGTGGAATATCCCGCTCATTTTATGCTAGTGGCCAGCATGAATCCTTGTCCTTGCGGCTATTACGGCAGTAAAACGAGGATATGCAACTGCTCCCTTAAGGATATCAAAAGATATATGTCCAAGCTTTCAGGGCCGCTGCTTGACAGAATAGATTTGTTTGTAACCGTCGACGACATAGAGTACAGGGAATTGAGAGGGAACAGAGCGGAAGAAAGCAGCGAGCAAGTAGGGGCGAGGGTGGAAAAGGCAAGGGAAATACAGCTTAAGCGGTTTGCGTTAGAAGGGATTTATACCAATTCCCAAATGAACAGCGGTCTGATAAGGAAATATTGCAAAATAGACGACAAAGGGGAAAGCCTTTTGGAAAGCGCTTTTCAGCGTCAACGGCTTTCGCCCAGAGCCACTTCGCGAATACTTAAAACGGCGCGGACGGTGGCCGACCTTGACGGAGCCCAAAATATCTCCGTCAACCACCTTGCGGAAGCCATACAATTTAAGACAATCGAAAAAAAGGAAATAGGTTATTCTTTATGAAACTGACTGCCTGCCATAAAGCGCTGCTGATGCTGAAAAACACCGCGGGGATTGGTACGGTAAAAACCTCAAGAATCGCGGATGTCGTTAAAAATATCGCGGATATATATAACGACATAAATTCGGTAAAAGCCGCCGTCGTTCACGCGGTGGGATTAAAGCTTTTTCAGCAATTGAAGGAGAGCAAAGAAACAATCAATTTTGACGAAATCGAAAAAGCTGTTAACGAATTGGGAGTAAAAATTATATCAATTTGCGACCAAGAGTATCCTTTTTTGCTAAAACAGTTTGACGATAAGCCCTTAATGTTGTATTGTAAAGGAAATACGGATTTGTTGCGGCATCCCTGTTTCGCCGTAGTGGGCACCCGCATGCCCACCTCGTACGGAGTAAGAGTAACCAAGGAATTCGCAAGCGCCCTTTGCAAAAGATTTGTTATTGTCAGCGGAATGGCAAGCGGAGTGGATTCCGTCGCCCACCGCGCCGCTCTTTTGAACGGAGGCAAGACAATAGCGGTACTGGGCAGCGGAATAGATGTGGTGTATCCGCCCGAAAATTTACAATTGTATAATGAAATCGCCCAAAAGGGGTTGATTGTTACCGAATACGAACCCCATACGCAGCCTGCGCAGTATAATTTTCCGGCAAGGAACAGAATAATAAGCGGGTTGTCAAGAGGCGTATTGGTTACCGAGGCGGGCTTGAGGAGCGGCACCATGTCCACGATAAACCACGCTCTGGCTCAAGGCAGAGAGGTTTATTGCGTGCCGGGAAGCATTTATAATAAAGCTTCGGGAGGCTGTAATAAAATTATAAAAGATTGTCAATCAATAGCGGTGACGCATGTTAACGACATATTTGAGAACATAGGCTTGAAGCCTTTGGAAGAAACCGTTCCTTCGCCCATGAAGCTTGATGTTACCGAGGAAAAGATTATCGAATTGCTGAAAAGAAACGGGGAAACGCATTTTGAGGAAATACTTGACCATGTTGATCTAAGCGTGCCGCAGCTCAATTCATTGTTGATAATGCTGTCGGCCAGAGGTATAATTAACAAAGGCGACAATAATTACTGGAGCGTATAATATAGATGAAATTAATAATAGTGGAATCACCTTCAAAATCCAAAACCATTCAAAAGTATTTGGGCGAAGGGTTTAAGGTAATGGCTTCGGGCGGCCATATTTGCGATTTGCCCGAAAAAAGTTTGGGCATAGACATTAACGATAATTTCAAACCCGAATATGTCGTCAACGAGAATAAAAAGAATATAATAAAAAAATTGAAAGAGGCGGCAAAAAACAGCGAGGAAATTTATCTTGCCACAGACCCCGACAGAGAAGGGGAGGCAATAAGCTGGCATCTTGCCAATGTTTTGGAGCTTGACTCCCCCAAAAGGATTGAATTTAACGAAATCAGCAAAAAAGCCGTCAATGCGGCTTTGAACGCCCCCAGAGAAATCAATATAAGATTGGTGAATTCTCAACAGGCCAGAAGAGTGCTTGACCGTCTTGTGGGCTACAAGATAAGCCCCGTTCTCAATAAAAAAATCAAATCGGGCTTGAGCGGAGGCAGGGTGCAATCCGCTGCCCTTAAGATGATTGTGGACAGGGAAAGGGAAATAAGGGCGTTTGTTCCCGAAGAATATTGGAATATCTTTGCCCTGTTGACCAAAAAAGGCCAAAAAGACATTATAAAAGCCGCTTTGAACGATTATAACGGCAAAAAGATAAAGGTTACCACCGCCGCCCAAGCCAAAGCGATTGAGGACAACATTAAAGGCGCGAGCTGGAAGGTGGATTCGGTTAAAAAAGGCGTGTCAAAATCCCGCCCCTCTCCGCCCTTTACTACCAGCACCCTTCAGCAAGACGCTTCCCATCGTTTGGGGATTTCCGCTCCCGAAGTGATGCGGATTGCTCAACAGCTTTACGAAGGCGTAGATATCGAGGGCGAAGGCCATACCGCGCTGGTAACATATATAAGAACGGACAGCGTAAGAATTTCTTCGGGCGCTCAGCAAGAAGCGTTGAGCTATATAAAAGAAGTTTACGGAAAAGATTATGTTCCCGCAAGACCCAATGTTTACGCCAAAAAATCCGCCAATGTTCAAGACGCTCACGAAGCCATTCGTCCCATTTCTTTGCAATTGACTCCGGAAAAATTGAAAAGCAAAATAAGCAGAAACCATTATAGATTGTATAAATTGATTTATGACAGGTATTTGGCCAGCCAGATGACCGACGCGGTGTATAACACGCTAAACGCCCATATAACCGCTTTTGCCGACAGCGGCAATTACGGCTTTAAGGTAACGGGCAAAACGCTTGTCTTTAAGGGTTATACCGTAGTATATGACAATCAATCCGAGGAAGGCGAGGAAAAGTGCGACACCCTTCCTTTAATCGAAGAAGGGGAAGAGCCGCAATTCAAGGAATTGATTTGCGAACAGAAATTTACCAAGCCCCCATCGAGATATACCGAAGCCACGCTTGTCAAAGCCATGGAAGAAAACGGCATAGGGCGGCCCAGCACTTACGCTACCGTCATCAGCGTGCTTGCCAAAAGAGATTATACGGTAAAAGAAAAAAAGACGCTTAAGCCCACCCAATTGGGAGAAACGGTGGTGGAATTCATGGAGAACAATTTTACCGATATCGTGGACATAAAATTTACCGCCGGCATGGAGGACAAGCTGGACGCCATCGCGCAAGGGGAAGAGTGGCAAAAGATTATTGCCGATTTCTATCCCCCATTTGAAAAAAATGTCAAAATGGCGTATAGTAAAGAAAAGAAAATAAAATTGGATGAAGAAACCACCGACGTGGTTTGCGAAAAATGCGGCGCTTTAATGGTAATCAGAAGCGGCCGCTACGGGAAGTTTATGGCTTGTCCCAACTATCCCAAATGCAAAAACGTAAAAAGCTTTGTGGAAAAAGTGGGCAAATGTCCCAAATGCGGGGGTGACATAGTAAAGAAAAAAACCAAAAAGGGCAAACTGTTTTACGGATGCGGCAACTATCCCCAATGCGATTTTTTGAGCTGGGAATTGCCCGCGCCGTATTATTGCCCTCAATGCTCAAACGTTATGACGATAACCCAAAAAGGCGACAATAAAGTATATGTGTGTTTGAACAAAAACTGCAAACATTCAATAATCGCGAAAAATGAAGAAGATTAAGATTATCGGCGGGGGACTTGCGGGAAGCGAAGCCGCTTATCAGTTGTTAAAAAGGGGCTGCGAGGTGGTTATGTACGAAATGCGCCCCAATGTAATGACGCCCGCCCATACCACCGCCCGCCTTGCCGAGCTGGTATGCTCCAACAGCTTCAAAAGCGTTGCGAAAGACACCCCTCAAGGGGCGTTGAAGCTGGAACTGAAAGAACTGGATTCGCTTATACTGAAAACGGCGCAAAAGCATGCCGTGCCCGCCGGCGGCGCCTTGGCGGTTGACCGAAACGCCTTTGCCGAAGAGATAGAAAAAACTTTGCTTGCCTTTGATAAATTTACTCTTATCAGGCAAGAGCATGCCGAAATAGACGATTTTACAATAATTGCCTCAGGACCTTTGACATCGCGAAAATTGTCGGATAGAATTAAAGAAAAACTGGGCATGGAGTATCTTTATTTTTATGACGCGGCCGCGCCTATCGTAACTTATGAAAGCATAGATTTAGGGAACGCTTTTTGGGGCGGAAGATACGGAAAAGGCGGCGACGATTACCTTAATTGCCCCATGGATAAGGAGCAGTATTGCCGATTTGTGGAGAATTTGGTTAACGCTGAAAGGGTGATACTGAAAGAGTTTGAAAACAAAGAGGTTTTTTCCGCTTGCATGCCCATTGAGGTTATGGCGGAAAGGGGCATGGACAGCTTGCGCTTCGGGCCCTTCAGACCTGTGGGGTTGAAAGATCCCAAAACTTCGCAAAAACCTTACGCCGCGCTACAATTAAGGAAAGAGGACGGATATGATCGCTTGTATAACCTTGTGGGATGTCAGACCAACCTTAAATTCGCCGAGCAAAAAAGGGTGTTTTCCCTTATACCCGCTTTGAAGAACGCCGAATTTGCAAGGTACGGGGTTATGCACCGCAACACCTTTATAAACAGTCCCAAAACGCTCAACGCCGATTTTTCGCTGAGAACCCATGAAACGGTGTTCTTCGCGGGGCAGATAAGCGGCGTGGAAGGATATATGGAAAGCTGCATGAGCGGGCTTATGGCGGCAATTAACATATATAGGAAATCAAAAGGACAGAGAAGTATAACGCCCGACGAGTATACTATGTGTGGAAGTCTTATGCGTTATATTTCGGGCGCGGTAAAGGATTTTCAACCTATGCATGTCAGCTTTGCGCTGCTGCCTCCTTTGGAAGAAAACATAAAGGACAAAAAACAAAGAAAAACGGCTTATACCCAAAGAGCCGTAAAACATATGAAAGAATTTATCACTAAAATTGAGAGGTGAACTTATGTTGAAAGGAACGACTATATGCGCGGTCAAAAGAGACGGCATAACCGCCATCGCGGGCGATGGCCAAGTAACCATGGGGGAACATACTATTCTTAAAGGAAACGCCAAAAAAGTAAAAAGAATATACAATGATAAAGTGATAATGGGCTTTGCGGGCTCGGTGAGCGACGCTTTCAGCTTGTCCGAAAAATTTGAGGAAATGCTGCAAAAATATTCGGGCAACCTTTTGAGAAGCTGCGTGGAGCTTGCCGAAGAATGGAGAAAAGGCAACATGATAAGGCCTTTGGAAGCTTTGCTTATCGTCGCCGATAAAGACAATATGTTTATTGTCAGCGGCAACGGAAACGTAATAGAGCCCGAAGGCGGAGCCTGCGCCATAGGCAGCGGAGGCAATTATGCCCTGTCGGCGGCAAGGGCCTTGCTGGCAAATACCGACTTAAAGGCCGACGAAATAGCCTTAAGGAGCATGAAAATAGCTTCCGAGCTGTGCGTGTTCACCAATGATAACTTTACGTTGGAGATAGTATAGGGAGGTAAACAATGGAATTAACACCCAAACAAATAGTCAATGAGCTTAACAGATATATCATAGGGCAGGACGAAGCCAAAAAAGCGGTGGCGGTGGCGTTAAGAAACCGTTACAGAAGAAGACAGCTTGACCCTGCGCTTGCCGATGAAATAACGCCCAAAAACATAATCATGAAAGGCCCTACCGGCGTGGGCAAGACCGAAATAGCAAGAAGGCTGGCCAAGCTGGTCAAAGCGCCTTTCGTTAAGGTGGAAGCCACAAAGTTTACCGAAGTGGGATATGTAGGCAGAGATGTGGAGTCCATGATAAGAGACCTTGTGGAAGTGTCTATCAGACTGGTAAGGGAAGAAAAACTGCAAGAAGTGGAGCCCAAGGCCAAGGAAGTCGCCGAATTGAAAATTGTCAACGCTCTGTATCCCATAAGAAAAAAAGCCAACCCCGAAAAACCCGACAATCTTTTAAGGGAAGAGCTTTATGAAGAGCTTCGCAAAGGCAATTTGGACAAAATACCCGTGGAAATAGAGGTGGAGGAGTCCCCCAAAACCTTACAAATAGGCCCTATCGTGGGAGGCCCGGGGGGCATGGGCATGGACAACAATATCGGGGATATTTTCGGAAGCCTGCTTCCTAGAAGAAGAAAGAAAAGAAAAATTACCGTGGGCGAAGCGCTTAAGATTTTTATACAGGAAGAAGCCAACAAGCTTATAGATAAAGACGCCTTGCAATCCGAAGCGCTTATGAGAGCCGAGCAGGACGGAATCGTCTTTATTGACGAAATAGATAAAATCGCCTCAAAAGGAAAAACCCACGGACCCGATGTTTCCAGAGAAGGCGTGCAAAGGGATATCTTGCCCGTGGTCGAAGGATGCACCATTGCCACCAAATACGGCAATATAAAAACCGATTATATCTTATTCATTGCCGCGGGCTCTTTTCATATTTCCAAAGTAAGCGACCTTATTCCTGAACTGCAGGGCAGATTCCCCATAATCGTGGAGCTTACCAGCTTAAGCGAAGAGGACTTCTTCAAAATTCTGCAAGAACCCGACAACGCCATTATTAAGCAGTATACCGAGCTGTTGAAGGTTGATAAAATAAATCTTACTTTTACCGAAGACGCTATTAGGGAAATGGCGAGAATAGCTTATCTCGAAAATGAGAATAACGAAAACATAGGGGCCAGAAGATTGCATAACGTAATGGAAATGCTGCTTGAGGAAATGTCATTTAACGCCGACGGACAATCCGAAGTGGATCTTGTGGTGGATAAGGAGTTCGTGCAAACTAATCTCGAAAAAGCGCTCAAAACGCTTAATCTTAAAAAATATATTTTGTAAAAAGGTAGCGATATATGATTAGAATACAAAAGGGCACAAAGGATGTGCTGCCTTCAGAAAGCCATAAATGGCATTTCATTGAAGACAAAATCAGAAAGATTGCCCTCGATTTCGGCTTAAAAGAAATCAGAACCCCCACCTTCGAGGCTACCGAGCTGTTTGTGAGGGGCGTGGGCGAAACCACGGATATTGTCAACAAGGAAATGTATACGTTTATGGACAAAGGCGGCAGAAGCGTTACGCTTAAGCCCGAAGGCACGGCGGGAGCGGCAAGAAGCTTTATTGAAAATTCTTTGGACGCGGCCCCGCAGCCCACAAAAATGTATTATATTACCCCGGTGTTCCGATATGAGCGCCCGCAGTCGGGAAGATTGAGGGAGCACCATCAGTTCGGGGTGGAATTTATGGGCAGCCCTTCTCCTTTGGCCGACGCAGAAGTAATCGTTATCGCCAAAACCTTGTTTGACAGATTGGGAATAAATAATCTTGAATTGAATGTCAACAGCATAGGCTGTCCCCAGTGCCGCAAAAAATACAATGAGGTTTTGAAAGAATACCTTGAAAGCAATAAGGCTTCTTATTGTGAAACCTGCAAAGAAAGGATGAATAAAAATCCTTTGCGCGCCCTTGATTGCAAGGAAAAAACCTGCGTGGATTTGAATAAAAAAGCGCCCGTGGTTTTGGATTATTTATGCGACAAATGCCTTAATCATCATAAAGAGCTTTTAGATATCCTTGATTATATCGGAATTGATTTCAAGGTCAATCCGTATATTGTCAGAGGACTGGATTATTATACGCGGACGGTGTTTGAGTTTGTTTCCAACAATATCGGCGCCCAAGGCACTGTATGCGGGGGCGGAAGATATGACAATCTTGTGGAATCCATGGGCGGCAAAAGCGTCCCAGCCGTAGGTTTTGGCATGGGTTTGGAAAGGCTTATCATGGTGGCGGAAAACTGCGGCGTGTCCTTGGGGGAAGAGGAAACACCCTTATTGTATGTCGCGCCTTTGGGAAAGGAACAATATAAAGAGGCTTTCAAGATTATACATAATCTTAGACAAAAAGGCGTAAGCTGCGAAACCGATTATATGGACAGAAGCTTAAAGGCTCAAATGAAGTACGCCGATAAGAAAGGGTACAGGTTTGTGCTGGTGCTTGGGGAAAACGAGATAAAACAAAACAAGGCCATGCTCAAAGACATGAAAAACAGCGGCGGCGACAAGGAAATATCCCTTGACGACATAGAAAAGTATTTAATATAAATCGTGTATGACAGAAATAGGCACTATAAGCAAAATCGATAAAAAGAATAGGGCTACCGTTCGTTTTCCGCGCAAGACGGCTTGCGAGAATTGTCGAATGTGTCTTAAGCCCAAAGACGAAATGTATGTGGAATTGCTGGTTAAAAATACGCTTGGCGCCAAAGTCGGCGATAAAGTAAGCGTCAGCATGGGCAAACAGATAGTGCTTATTTCTTCGATTATTGTTTATCTTTTGCCCGTAGTTTTGGTGGCGGCGGCTTTGTTTTTTACGCGCAGCATGAAAGAGATATTGAGTTTCGGCATTTCCATGGGCATACTGATAATCAGCTATGTGATAATAGCTTTTATCGATAAATGGATAAAGAGCAATAAAAATTATATTCCGAAAATGGTAGCCATACTAAAAGAGGAGGATAATCAAAATGGCAAATGAAAAAACGCTTCAGCTGACAATGGACAATTTCAACAAAACCATTGCCCAAGGCATTACGCTGGTGGATTTTTGGGCGGAATGGTGCGGCCCGTGCAGAATGCTTTTGCCTGTAATCGAAAGCGTGGCTCAAGAGCTTGAAGGCAAGGTCAAAGTCGCCAAGGTAAATGTGGACAACCAAGAAGCCATAGCTCAAAAATACGGCATATTGACAATACCCACCGTTATTCTTTTTAAGGACGGAGAGGTTATGGAAAAATTGGTGGGATATAAAAACAAGCAAGTTTTTATTGAAATGGTTAACAAATATTTATAAGTAAGAAATTGGTAAAAATTTTTGTGAAAGCTCATTTCTTTTTGCAAAAAGATAGGTGTTTTTGTTGAAATTTTTGCCATGATAGTTATAATTAAAGATATTAAGAAAATGAGGTAAATTAATGATTGACTTAACGCCCATAAAAAGAGATGACCCCGAAATATACGAGGGGTTGGTAAAAGAGCTTGAAAGGCAGGAAAACAATATAGAGCTTATCGCAAGCGAAAATTTCGTGTCCCCCAATGTTATGCTTGTCGCGGGTTCCCATTTGACCAATAAATACGCCGAAGGTTATCCCGGCAAAAGGTATTACGGCGGCTGCGAATTTGTGGATATCGCCGAAAATCTTGCCATTGAAAGAGCCAAACGGCTTTTTGGCGGAGAGCATGTCAATGTGCAATGCCATTGCGGAAGCAGCGCCAACATACAAATATATTACGCTTTATTGAATGTGGGCGATACCGTAATGGGAATGGATCTCAGCCACGGCGGACACCTCACCCACGGCAGCAAGGCCAGTATGAGCGGCTCTTATTTTAATTTCGTGCCTTACGGAGTGAGAGAAGACAACGGCTATGTGGATTATGACGAGGTCAGAAAAATTGCCCTTAAGCATAAACCCAAGCTTATCGTGGCGGGGGCAAGCGCCTATCCCAGAGCTTTGGATTTTAAGAAATTCAGAGAAATAGCCGACGAAGTAGGGGCCATACTTATGGTTGACATGGCCCATATAGCGGGGCTGGTGGCGGCGGGCTTGCACCAAAATCCCGTGCATTACGCTCAAATTGTAACCACCACCACCCATAAAACCTTGAGGGGTCCGAGAGGGGGCATGATTATTTGCAATCAAGAATACGCCAAGGCTATCGACAAAGCCGTTTTTCCCGGCACGCAAGGCGGCCCGCTTATGCACATCATAGCCGCCAAAGCCGTGGCTTTCAAAGAAGCGCTGAGCGATGAGTTCAAGCAATATCAAAAGCAAATAATAAACAACGCCAAAGCCATGGCGGATACATTGATGGAAAAAGGTATAAAGTTATTCTCCAACGGCACCGACAATCATTTGATGCTGCTGGATTTAAGACAAACGCCTTGTACGGGCAGGGAACTGGAAGAATTGCTTGACGGAATGCGCATCACCACTAACAAAAACTCCATACCTTTTGATACCGCAAGTCCTTTCAATCCCAACGGATTGAGAATAGGCACGCCCGGCGCCACCACAAGAGGCATGAAGGAAGAAGAAATGCGCGTTATCGCCGAATGCATAGCAAAAGTCATTTATCAAAAAGAAAAGGTAAAGGACGAAGTTATCGCCACAGTAAAGGGATTAACCGAAAAATTCCCTCTGTATAAAGGAAAATTTGTGTTATAAAAATGAAAGTATATCTTGACAACGCCGCAACAACAAAACTTGACGAACAAGTATTGAAAGCAATGATGCCTTATCTTACCGATATTTACGGCAACGCCTCTTCCATGCACTCTTTCGGCAGGGAAGCGGGTAAAGCCGTTGACGAATCCAGAGCCAAAGTGGCATCCATTCTGAACTGCAAGCCGTCAGAAATCTATTTTACTTCGGGCGGTACCGAAAGCGACAACTGGGCCATAAAAGGAGCGGCTTTGGCTCAGTCCAAACGGGGAAGGCATATAATTACCTCCAAAATAGAGCATCCCGCCATGCTTGCCACATGCGAAGAACTTTCAAAGAAAGGTTATGAAATCAGCTATTTGGATGTGGACGAAAACGGCATTGTTTCTTTGGAGCAATTGAAGAAAACCATAAGGAACGACACCATTCTTATTTCGGTTATGTTCGCCAATAACGAAATCGGCAGCGTGCAGCCCATAGCCGAAATAGGGAAAATTGCTCACGAACACGGCGTTATTTTTCACACCGACGCCGTACAAGCGGCTTCAAGCATCAGGATTGATGTCAATGAAATGAATATCGATATGCTGTCCATGTCCGCGCATAAATTCCACGGCCCCAAGGGCGTGGGGCTGCTCTATGTGAGAAGCGGCATCAGGATAGGCAAATTAATTGTGGGCGGACATCAGGAAAGAGAAAACAGAGCGGGCACCACCAATACCGCGGGTATTGTGGGATTGGCGGCCGCGCTGGAAAAAACCGTCCGCGAAATGGATGAAAACAACAAAAAGATTAAGCGACTCAGGGATTATTTGATTGATAGGGTTCTCACCGAAATTCCCCACAGCAAATTAAACGGCGGCAGGGAAAACAGATTGGTAAACAACGCCAATTTCAGTTTTGATTTTGTGGAGGGCGAATCCATACTTATGCAGCTTGACCTTAAGGGCATAGCCGTGAGCAGCGGCTCGGCTTGTTCGTCGGGTTCTCTTGAGCCTTCTCATGTGGTTTTGGCCATAGGGCGTCCCATTGAAGAAGCGCACAGCAGCATCAGGTTTTCGTTGGGACCGGATAACACCAAAGAGGAAATCGATTATACCGTGGAAGCTCTGAAGGAAACAATAGAGAGGCTGAGAAGCTGGTCTCCGCTTTTTAACGCGGAAAAAGGAGAAGGAGAATATGTATAGCCGAAAAGTTTTGGACACCTTTGCCAATCCCAAAAATGTGGGAGAAATACCCGATGCCGACGGAGTGGGAACAGTGGGCAACGCCAGTTGCGGAGACATCATGAAAATTTACCTCAAAATAGAAAACGACATAATTGTGGACGCCAAATTCAAGACCTTCGGATGCGCGGCGGCGATAGCGTCTTCCTCAACGGCCACCGAAATGATAAAAGGCTTGACGATAGACGAAGCCTTAAAAATTACCAATGCCGATGTGGTGGAAGAATTGGAAGGGCTTCCTCCCCAAAAAATTCATTGCTCGGTGCTTGCCCAAGAAGCCATAGCGGCGGCGGTGGAAGATTATCGCTCAAAAAACAGAAGAAAACTGAGTAAATAAAGTACATATAATGTTTATAAAATAAAAAAATCATACCGCTTTTTGTGGTATGATTTTTGCAATTCTTAGCGTAAATTTTTTTGTTAAGAGCTTTTCTTGCGGGTTTTGATACAGCGCGCGCACACATATTCTTTGGTTACCGCGCCGTTTTCCTTCATTATTTTAACTTTATGAATATTAGCGCTCCAGGTCCTTCTCGTCTTTCTGTTGCTGTGGCTTACTTGATTGCCGCTCATGGGGCCCTTCCCGCATATGCTGCATACTCTGGACATTTATTCGCACCTCCTGATTTCCTTAGACTTTGACATTATACAATTAAATGAGTCGTTTGGCAACAGATTTAACCGTCTTTTTCCATTTGCTTGCATTTTTTTTCTATTTATATTATTATATAAAGGTAAAAGTTGAGGACTTTCAGAGGATACAATGGCGTTAAAAACATCTAATATTTACGGAGACATCACCATATCCGACGACGCGGTCGCCATTATTGTCAACCGAGTCGCGCGCGAATGCTACGGCGTCGCCGATTTGGTGAGCAGAAGACTCTCCGACAGCATTTTATCCATCCTCAACAAAGAATCGGTCACAAAAGGCGTTAAATTGATAACGACGGACAACAGGATTTATATTGATTTGTTTGTCCTGCTTAAGGCCGATGTCAATAAAGACGCGGTTGTCGAATCTCTTAAATCTACCGTAATATACCATGTGGAATTGTTTACGGGAATGAGAGTGAAAGAAGTGAATGTCCATGTGCTGGGCGTAAAGCTGTAATCGCTTGGACTTTTTATTTTTTGATTTGATGCCGCTGATTAAAGCGAGGAAATAAATGATAACACATATAGACAACATATTGTTGAGGGATATAGTAAAAGGCGGTCAAGTAAACCTTGAACTGAACAAGGCGTATGTTGACGGCCTTAATGTATTTCCCGTTCCCGACGGCGATACCGGCACCAATATGAGCCTTACCATGAACTCCACGATTAAAGAAATGGAGATTGAAGATTCCGACAATATCGCCGATATCATAAAGGCTTTCAGCAAGGGCGCCTTGAAAGGCGCGAGAGGGAACAGCGGCGTTATACTTTCGCAGATTTTCAAGGGTATGGCGGAGGTCATATCCCAAGCTTCGGTAATCAATACAAAAACCTTTGCCAAAGCCCTCGTCAACGGCTCAAACGTGGCTTATGACGCCGTTACTCAGCCCAAAGAAGGCACCATGCTTACCGTCATCAGAATAATGGGCGATTACGCCAACCGCATTGCGGGCAGAAATACAGATTTTATTGAATTCTTTGATAAAATAATTAAAAAAGGCAATCAGGTTTTGCAGGAAACCCCGGAAATGCTTCCCGTTCTCAAAAAAGCCGGCGTGGTGGACGCGGGAGGACAGGGATTGCTGTTTATTTTTACGGGAATGTACAACATACTTGCCGGCATTGAAATGAAACCTGTGGAAAGCGTAGCCACGGCTACCGTTGAGGCCCCCAAACAGGTATTTTTTGAAACCGATGTGCATAATCTCGAAAATATTGAATTCGGCTATTGCACCGAATTCTTTATCATAAATTTGAAGAAAAACGCCACCCTCGCGGATATCGATAAATTGCGCGACAAGCTGTACGAAATAGGCGATTGCGTAATAGTGGTCGGCGATTTGCAGCTTGTTAAAGTGCATATACACACCAATAACCCCGATAAAGCGCTTGGGTACGCGCTTACCTTGGGCGAGCTTGACAAGCCCAAAATCGAGAATATGTTTGAACAGCACAGACAGCTTGTGCAAGCCCAAAAGAAACAAAAGAAAAAGCCTCAAGGCATGGTGTCCATTTGCACCGGCGAAGGCTTCAAGGCCATTTTTACCGACCTTGGAGTGGACGCCATCTTGGAAGGCGGACAAACAATGAATCCCAGCGTGTCTGATATCGTAAATGTAGTCAATTCGGTAGCCGCGGATACAGTTTTTGTCTTTCCCAATAACAAAAACATTATTCTTGCCTGCGAGCAGGCCAAGGAGCTTACCAACAACAATCTTGTTGTCATCGCTACAGCCAATATCCCCATGGGCGTGGCGGCGGCCATGACCTTTGACGCCGATTCTTCGATAGAGGACAACACCAGAAATATGCAGAAAGCCGCTTGCGCCATAAAATGTTTGCAGATAACGCATGCGGTAAGGGATACCGAAATGGACGGCTTTAATTTGCATAACGGCGACATTATCGGAATGAGCAAGGGCATTATATCCCAAGGGTCGGAGGTGAACAAGGTCGCCGAGGACACAATCGACAAAGCTTTGGAAGAGCATCATTCCACCATAACCTTATTCTACGGCCAGGACGTGAGCGAGGAGCAGGCCAACGATTTACAGCAGTCGCTGTCTCAAAAGTATTCCGATAAAGATATCATCGCCGTATTCGGCGGACAACCTCATTATTACTATTTGATAAGTTTGGAATAATGCTTACTTGCGTAAAAGGAATCGGGGAAAAAACAAAGCTGAAGTTTAACGAGTTGGGGATTTTTACCCCCGTCGATTTATTGCTTACCTTGCCGCAAAGATATGTGGATTTGCGCAATCTTGCCGATATCGACGAAGCTTGTTTGGGGGAATTTTGCAAAACCGAAATTACGGTTGACAAAGTCCATAAGCCGTACAGAAAGGGCAGACTGCAAATATTCAAGGCCCAAGGCCAAGCTCGTCAAAAAAGCGTTATGCTTATTTGGTTTAATCAAAATTATATTTCAAAACTAATATCCGAAAATCAAAGCTATGTTTTTTTCGGCAAGCTCTCCCAAGACAATGACGGAGGATTTGCTTTCGTCAATCCCGTTTTTGAAAAAACAGGCGTCGCCCAAAGCGCTTTTGACGGCATTCGCCCCGTTTACCGCACCAAAGGATTGATTTCCCAAAAGGTTTATAAGGAATTGGTTCTTAACGCCTTAAACGCCGATTTGCTGAAGCCGTCGCTCATTGAGGAAAATATTGAAAAAGAGCATGGGCTTATGCCTTACAAAAAAGCGGTATATAGCGTTCATAATCCTCAATCCTTTGAAGAAATTGAGCTTGCGCGAAAAAGGATACAAACGGAAAAATTAGTCAAGCGCATGGCGGCGTTCAAAGTCCAAAAACAGACGCTTGACGTCGACGGTCTTTTTGCTTTTAACAAAGACATTGACATTGCAGACTTTGTGAAAGGGCTGGGGTTTGAGCTTACTTCTTCGCAAAAGGAAGCGTATAAAAAGATAATGGAAAAGCTTGCCGACGAAAACAGCCTGAACGCCATGCTGCTAGGCGATGTGGGCAGCGGGAAAACGGCGGTGGCTTTCATAATTTGTTATTTCGTAATAAAAAACGGATACCAAGCCGCATTTATGGCGCCTACCGAAATATTGGCAAGGCAGCATTATCAAAACGCAAAGGATTTGTTTGAAAAGTACCATGTAAATGTGGCTTTGCTCACTTCCTCCATTAAAAGCGCCCAAAGGAAAGAGATAACGGAAGGGCTGAAAAAGGGGGAAATCGATTTGGTTATCGGCACGCATTCTTTAATAAGCGAAGAAGTGGAGTTTGACAATATAGCGCTTGCGGTGTTTGATGAACAGCACAGGTTCGGGGTGGCTCAGCGCTCTTTGCTTTCCGAAAAGAATAATCGCCGCTGCAATATTTTGACTTTGACGGCGACACCCATACCTCGCTCTCTTCAAATTGCCGCTTACGGCGAAATCGATGTGTTCACTATTGAAAGAAGATATTCAAGCAACATCAAGACCTTTGTGGTAACCAAGGAAAAAGCCAAGGATATGTTTGAATATGTGGCAAACGTAAGCAAAAAGGGCGAAAAAGCCTTGATTATAGCGCCGCGCATAGAAGACAGCGAAGGGGTGGAGCTTTATTCGGTCAATAGGCTTTATAAAAAACTGTCGTCAAGCTATTTCAAAGAAATCAAAACCGCATGCTTGCACGGCAAGTTGAAAGAAGAAACCAAGAAAAACATATTGGATAATTTTCTGAAAGGGCGTATAAAGATTTTGCTTGCCACCTCTTTAATCGAAGTGGGCATAGATATCCCCGATATTTCCGTAATGGTGATAATGAACGCAGAAAGCTTCGGGCTTGCCACTTTGCATCAGTTAAGAGGCCGATTGGGCAGGGACGGCAGACAGGCAAGCTGTTTCTTGTATACCGAAAAACCGCTTACGGAAAGACTGCGGATCTTGAAAGAGCTTAACGACGGATTGGAAATCGCCGAATACGACTTTAAGCTGAGGGGAGGAGGGGATATTTTCGGTGTGGAGCAGACGGGAAAGAACTTTGATTATTTTTCGCTCGAAAGCATTAAAACGGCTTGGTCCATTGTGGAAAAAATGGATTTAAGCGCCATGCGCGGTATTTTGAAAGGGGAAATAATAAGAAACGAATTGAACTTGGTAAGCATGAATTGATTTGTTCGCGCGGAAAAAATTTGGTTATTACCGAAGGACAGGCATATATTTTCTATTGATTTTTTTAATTAACAGTGATATTATTATTAATATAATTATGGCTTTTGCGGCGTTGAGTATTAGGAGTAGAAGGTTATGAATAAATTATCGCGTTTGTTACTTGTCTTTTTAACGGTTATTTTAATCGTCTCCATGTTCACCGCTTGTCAGCCTTCCAAAAAAATACTTTCCATAGAAGTTGATGAAACCACCATAGCCGACGCTTTTGACGTGGCTACATTCGATGTGTCCCAAATATACCTTATCATTACATACGAAGACGAGGAAACTGAAAGGATATCTCTTTCGTCCACCATGATAAAAGCCGAAGACAAGGTAAAGTTGCGCGTGCCCGGAACGCATACCATAACGGTTACATACAAGCAAAGAACGACCACCTTTACCTTAACGCTTAAAGAAGGCATCGCAGGAAAATATAAAGTTATCTTCCTCAATGAAGACGGCACGCAAATAGGCGAAACGCAATATGTGGAAGAAGGCGGTTCGGCCGTAAGCCCGCCTTATCCCACCAAACCCGAGCATGTTTTTGATGGCTGGATAGACCAGCACGGAATGTATTCTTTTCTCGACAACATCACCGAGAATAAAACCTTTACCGCCACATTTAAGCCCGATTTCTGCATAGTCAAATTTGTTATGCCTGACGGTTCATTGATACATGAGGCAAAGATAAAGAAAGGCGCCAGCGCCGAAAGCGTGGCTCCTCAATTCCCTAATGTGCCGGGTCAAACGGCCGTGGGCTGGGATAAATCCTTGGACAATATTACCGAAGACGTTACCGTTTTCGCGGTATATATGCAAGATAACATCAAGGTTACTTTTGTCTACGGCGCCGACGGCAGGCAATCAAAAACGGTGAATTATGCCGCTTATACCGAAATTACGCCTACCGTATCGCCCATTGTGGACCATGCCGAATTCCTGGGCTGGTATACCGACGACAAATTTGAAGGCCAAGCCGTTACTTTCCCGTATTTGTTGAGAAATGAAATAACCTTTTACGCCAAATATGTTTCCCGCACAAAAGGCTCGGACGGGCTTGAGTTTTCGGAAACAGGCAGCAATTCTTACACCATAAGCGGATATAACGGAAACGATGACGTAATCGTAATACCCGAAAAATATAACAATCTCGATGTGGTGGGAATTGAAAGCAGGGCCTTTTTGAATTGCAATAATTCCAGATTTTATGTTACAGACAGCAATAAGTATTTTTCTATAACCGACGGCGTGCTTTTTGACGCCGCCAAAGAAAAAATAATAGCTTATCCCGCCGGCAAGCAGGATAACCAATACGCCGTTCCAGTCAGCGTAAAAAGCATTGAGCCGTACGCTTTTGCCAACGCCCAAAACCTTGTGCTGGTAACCTTCAGCGGCTCCAACCTTATGACGATAGACAACTACGCTTTTTATAACTGCGCGAATTTAAGAGAGATTAATATTCCCAGAAGCGTGGAGAAGATAGGGGAAGGCGCTTTCTATATGGAGAGAGGCAGCAGAATGAACAGGCTTACTTTTGAAAGAAACAGCCAGCTGCAGCAAATAGGCAACGAGGCTTTCAGAGGCCTCAACAACATTGAAACCATTACTTTGCCTTCCGCCCTTGAAGAAATTGAAAGCAGTGTTTTTTACGGCTGCCAAAGCCTTAAAGAAATACAGTTGGAGAATAACTCCAGCGAGTCTTTCATAGTGGTGGACGGGGTGCTGTACGACAACGATATGGAGGTCCTTATAGCCTTTCCTGCCGACAACGCCATTATTTCTTCCGCCGCTTTTACCGTTCCCGACGAAGTGGTTACAATTAAAGCGGGCGCTTTTATCGATTCCTCCATTGTGGGCATAGTGTTGCCCCAAACAATAACGACAATAGAAGGGTACGCCTTTAATTCTCCCAAATTGCAGTACATACAATTTACCGCAGATCGGCAACCCGACAATTTAAGCGATATCATGTTCGGGGATTATCCGCCCGCCTTTTGCATAGTTCCCGCGGGCTCTCAATCGCAATTCCCGTCTTTTGCGAATATGCAATTTATAGAAGACGCTCCCGAGCAGGTTTATTATTTCAACGTCGAAACGGGTTATCTTTATACCAGAGACAACGAAAACAAACTTACTTTGCTGGGAGCCAGAAGCCCCGGCGTGTCATTGCAAATACCCGCGCAAATAAATGATTATCAAGTAGTCGCCATAGGCAAATACGCATTTTATAACAACAACGCCATTACCGATATCGTTATCGGCGAAGGCATAGAAATTATCGAGGAAGAAGCGTTTCGCAAGCTTTCGGCTTTGACTGCGGTTACTTTGCCGTCTTCGTTGATTTCAATAGGCAAAAACGCTTTTGCCGATTGCCCCGCCCTTCAAACGGTTAATTATGACGCCGAAATTACCTTGCAAAACATAGGCGACCAAGCGTTTGTTGAAACTCCTTGGTATGAGCAATCATCCGTTGAGTATCTTACCATAGGGAATATTTTGATAAAATATAACGGACAAGGCTCAGTGGCCGAATTGCCCGACAATATTGAAATAATCGCCGATAACGCGTTCATCGATAAAACAAATCTTAAGAGCGTAACGCTCAACAGCGGCTTAAAGATAATAGGCAGCTATGCTTTTTACGGTTGCAGCGCGCTGTTTTATGTCATTATTCCCGAAAGCGTGGAGTATATAGGCGAACAGGCGTTTTCGTATTGTCCCAACCTATACAGAATAGTCATGAAATCCCAACTGCCCCCCGAAATAGCCTCAACGGGAGTGTTTACCACCAGCGCAAGCTACTCTTACGCGGACAAAAGATACGATTTCAGCATAATGGTGCCTTATAATGCCTCCGGGCTGTATTTGGACGCATATAGAGCGCATGATGATTGGGCGGAATACGCGCAATACATTACGCATCTGAATGAAAGAACCATAGCTTTTTCAAGCCCGGGCAGCGAAACATTGTCGCTAATAACAAACGCGGTATACGAGCCTCAAGACCCCATCGCGCGTCCGGGATTTGTGTTCGCGGGTTGGTATACCCAAGAGAGCGAAGCCTATCAAAAAACGCATGACCCCATTGTTTTCCCCATGGAAATTGAAGAAAATCAGCCTTTTTACGCAAGGTGGTTCCATGAGGAAGAAGGCGTCGACGGCTTGGAATACCAGCTTATCAATGACGGAACCGAATACGCGATTTCGGCTTACAGGGGAGAGCTTAAATACGTTGTCATCCCCAGCAAATATAAGGATAAGCCTGTAACAAAAATACTCAAAAACGCCTTTTCGGAAGCGGTTAATCCCATAAACGCTCAAGTTTACAATATAATTATTCCTCACACAATAAGGGAGATAGATAAAGGCGCTTTTGAGCAAACATTGTGGTATTCCCAGTATCGCGGCGATTATGTGTATCTCAACGATATATTGATCGAATACAGGGGAGCCAAGGAAGAAGTCGTCGTTCCCGAACATATCAAATATCTTACGGCGGGCGCTTTTAAAGACAATTCCGCGGTAAAGAGCATAATTTTCCCGCAGGACATAGAGATTTTACCTGCAGAATTAATGTATAATTGTTCGGCTTTGACCGATATCGTATTGCCCGCCAATCTAAAGAAGATTGAGTCCAAAGCATTTATGGACTGCTTCAGCTTAAGGACAATCGATTTTCCCAGCACCATAGAAGAAATAGCCTCCGACGCTTTTGAGAATACCGCCTGGCTTAAAAATTATGTGGACGATGTCGTCGTGGTGCATAACATATTATATAAATATAAGGGCGACCAACCTTCTTTGCATTTGCCCAATATCGTGACAAAAATAGAAAAGGACGCTTTCAAAGACAATATTTTCATTAATTACCTGTATATCCCCAGCACCGTAAACACGATTGCCCAAAGCGCTTTTGAAGGATGCATAAATCTTATTGAAGTTATCTTCTCTCAAAATACGCAAATAAGATACATAGGGGACAGGGCGTTTTACGGTTGTATAATGCTGAAGAATTTCAGCCTGGGCGACAACATGCTGACAAGCATCGGGGAATACGCTTTCGCTTATTGCTCGGGCTTGGCAAACGTTGAGTTTTCGTCCACCGTTGAGCATATCGGCAAAAGAGCTTATTTTGAATCGGGGATTTCTTTTGCGCGGTTCAATGACAACAGCGTATTGCTTTCGGTTTTGGAAGACACTTTCAGGAATTGCATTAACCTTAAGACCGTGGTTTTCGGCAATAACTGCAGAATAGAAAATATTTCGGTGTCGGCGTTTGAGAATTGCGGCAATTTGATGAGCGTAATCATTCCCGAAAACAATCGCAAATTGACAAAAATTGAGGACAACGCTTTCAAGGATTGCGTTTCGCTTGTCAATGTAAGCTTGCCCTCAAGCCTTATGGAAATCGGCGACGACGCTTTCTTGAACGCGCCTTATGTCGAAAGCAACAACGATTTGATAATGACCGTAGGCAGCGTTTTGCTTAGGTATATCGGCGACGACACCGTCGTTACAATATCCAAAGATGTAGCCGCTATCAGCAAAGGCGCTTTTAAGGATAATCATTATATAACCAAAGTAGTCTTTGAGGAAGGCAGCCGCTTATTCGCTATCGGCGACGAGGCCTTCGCAGGCTGCGTCAATCTTGCCGACATTAATTTCCCCAATACCCTCGAGCATATAGGCAGAAACGCTTTGGAGGGAACCAAATGGCTAAATGATTATCTTGACGATTATGTAATAATCAATGATATATTGGTTAAATATAAAGGCAGTTCCTATCAGGCCATAGTGCCGCAAAATGTAAGGACGATCGGGGTGGAAGCATTTTACGGGAACACCAAATTGAGAAATATAGAAATAGGCCCCAATGTCAACGCCATTTTGGCGAGAGCTTTTGACGGCATGAGCGAAGAAAATTCCACCATAACGATGCTCAAAGCGCAGCCTCCAATCCTTGACCAAGATAACAACATAGTCAGCGTTATTTATGTGGAAAACAACGCGGTGTTTAACAATTACAGGGAAGACCCGTCTTGGTCCAGATTTGTTACCGATTCGTCAGAGTCGATAATCGTAAAATACAGAATCAGATTTGATTTGGTGTACGCTCAAGCTTATCTTGAAACGACGGAAATCGAGGTGAACGCGCTGTTCGTTGAACCTGTGCCGCAAATGGCGGGCTATACTTTTATCGGCTGGTATGAATATTACAATGAAAGCGATGACGAGTATTCCGGTTTAATCAAATTGCCGTATTTCCCCGATTCCGACATTACGCTTTACGCTAAATGGCTGGATGACTACACGGGCACCGCGGCGGGAGATTTCAGGATTGTTTCTCATCAGCCCGACGGCGACTTTGAGAGCGGTCCGTATATTATTGAATATACGGGTATCGACAGATATTGCATGATACCGCTCATGCAGTGGGATGAATATATTGCCGGCATAACGAAAATGCGGGAGCCTTTTATCGACCCGAGCACAGGAGAACAAATGGTAGACGAATACGGCAATCCCGTATTTATCGAAGGAAGCGCTTTCGCAGGCAATGAGGTCTTGGAAGAAGTGGTTTTCGTTCACGGTTCCCAAGTGAAATATATTATGGACGGCGCCTTTGAAAACTGCACGTCTTTGCGAAGGATAGTATTGCCTTCCACGCTGGAATATATCGGCCCCAACGCTTTCAAAAACTGCGTCGCTCTTGAAGAAGTAATATTTACGGGAGGCGGTTTCAACTCGCTTGTTATCGACGAAAACGCTTTTTACGGGTGCGTGTCCTTGAAGACCATTACGTTTGAAAGCAATGTCAGCTTTATAGGCGACAACGCTTTCGGCGGCTGCGTATCCTTAACCAGCATTTATATGAACGGCGAATTCCCACCCGAAGGCAATGCTCCTTTTGAAATAAACGAGGGAATGAAAATATATGTGAACAGAAGCATAAACGACGTTGTAGTTATGAATTACAAGGTCCGCTGGCCGTTGTACGAGCAATATATTGTGCCAAAACCGCAATGATTATATTGCGTAATTAATCTAAAGATAGAGGTGAGAATGTCAAAATTCAAGTTGCCGCAAGGCATGCAGGATTATCTTCCCGATACTTTATACCATAAGCTGAACATTGAAGATAAGCTGATTAAAACTTTTGAGAAATACGCTTATAAGAGGATAGAAACTCCCAAAGTGGAGTTTTATGAGTTGTTTAGCGGCGGGGTGGGGGCGGTGCCCACCGAAAAGCTTTTTAAGATGAGCGACACCGACGGCAGTTTGCTTGTGCTCAGGGCGGATATGACTTTGCCTATCTCAAGAATAGTGGCCACCAAAATGCCCGACGCAGTCTTTCCGCTCAGGCTGTCTTATATTTCCGATTCGTATAATCTTACGGCGGAAAGAAACAGAAGCCGCGAGTTTACGCAAGCGGGAGTGGAGCTGTACGGCGTTCCCACGCCCGAAGGCGACGCCGAAGTTATCGCGCTTGCCATTGAAGCGCTGTTGAACGCAGGGCTGCAGGACTTTCAAATAGACATAGGGCAAGTGGATATCCTAAAGGGAATTTTGAAAGAAGCCGAGGTGAGCGAGGAGCTGCAAAAAGAGATTATCGCCGCCGTTGACAAGAAGGATTTTATCGATTTCAAGGACTTAGACAAAGACACCGCCGCGCTTATCAATAAAATTGCCGCCCTTTACGGCAATATAACCGTGCTTAAAGAAGCCGCCGAGCTTGTCAGCAATAAGACAAGCATTGACGCTTTGCTTAATCTTTTTGATGTCAATCAGATATTGTCCGAATATAAATTGGATAAGTATATTTCTTACGACCTTGGACTTGTAAATTCCTTTTCTTATTATTCGGGCATCGTTTTCAAGGGCATTACCAAGCATTTCGGCGCGCCCATACTCGGCGGAGGGCGATATGACAAGCTTTGCCATACTTTCGGTAAGGATATCCCCGCAACGGGCTTCGCCATAGGGGTTAAAGATTTAATGAGCGCTCTTTCAAGAAGCGGCATTCCACAGTCAAAAATCAATGTGGACGTGGCTATCGGAGTGGCGGACTCTTTCGACGCCGTCGCCACTTCCCGTAAAATAGCCGAAAACGCGATAGCGAAAGGCCTTGTATGCGATATTGTCTATAAAACCAATCCTTCCGACATTAAAGAATACGCCTCCAAGAAAGCCATAGACAATATTATCTATATCAATGACAAAGGAAAAATCGAGGAGGTATAAAAGTGATTACCATTGCTTTGGCAAAAGGACGATTGGCGGATAAGGCCATTGAAATACTTGAAAAATGCGGAATAGAAAGCGACGAGCTCAAAAATCCTTCCCGCAAGCTTATTCTTAAGGACAATACTCAAATCTATAATTTTATTTTGGTCAAACCTTCCGATGTTCCCACATATGTGGAATACGGCGTGGCCGACATAGGTTTTTGCGGCAAGGACACGCTTATGGAAGAGGAAAGGAATATCTATGAATTGCTTGACCTTGGTTTTGCCAAGTGCAAGCTATGTATCGCGGGGTATAAGGATACCGATTATACCCAAAAGGACACAGTGAGAGTGGCCACAAAATATGTCAATGTAGCCAAAAAATATTTTTACCGCAAACAGATAAATATAGAAATAATTAAGCTTAACGGCTCAGTGGAGCTTGGCCCCGTCATAGGGCTGAGCGATGTCATTCTCGATATTGTGGAAAGCGGAAAAACCCTTGCCGAAAATAATTTGAGCGTGCTTGAGGAAGTCGCCGATATTTCGGCAAGACTTGTGGTAAATAAAGTAAGCCTTAAGACCAAAGGCGATATAATAAGACCATTGGTAGCGTGCATCAGGGAGGCGATCGCAAAAGAAGATGATTAAGATATATTTTTATCCCGATGACAGCATAGAGCATGTTTTGAAAAAATCCAATCAAGACTTTTATTCCGTCCAAACGGCGGTTAGGGAAATTATAGAAGACATTAAGAAAAGAGGGGACATAGCGCTTTTTGAATATACCCGAAAATTTGACGGGGTGGAAATTAACGCCGAAAACATTAAGGTAAGCGCTCAAGAAATAGAGGACGCTTATAAACAAATCAGCCCCAAGCAATTAAACGCCGTTAAAAACGCCGCAAAGAATATTTATGAATATCATTTGAGGCATGGCCTGAAAGACCAAATAGAGGGCGAAGAAGGGAAGCGGACGGGCTTTTTGGTAAGACCTCTTGAATGCGCTGGCATTTATGTGCCCGGCGGAACGGCGCCTTATCCTTCTTCCGTGCTTATGTGCGCTTTGCCCGCAAAGGCCGCCGGCGTTAAGAGAATCGTAATGTGTTCGCCCAAAATCCAAAATCCTCTTACTTTAGTGGCCGCCAACGAATGCGGCGTGCATGAAATTTACAGGGTGGGCGGGGCGCAAGCGGTGGCCGCCATGAGCTACGGCACAACCTGCGTGCCCAAAGTCGATATAATAGCAGGACCGGGCAATATATATGTAACCATGGCCAAAAAAGAAGTATTCGGCGATGTGAAAATTGACATGCTGGCAGGGCCGTCCGAAATACTTGTAATCGCGGATAAAGACGCCAGCCCCGCGCTTGTGGCCGCTGATATGCTCAGCCAAGCCGAGCATGACAAATTGTCCCGTTCCATATTGGTAACCGACAATAAAGAGCTTGCTTTTGCCGTAAAAGAAGAACTTGTTAAGCAAACTTCTTTGCTGGGAAGAAAAGATATAGCCGAATATTCTCTCAAAAATAACGGCGCCATAATCGTTACAAAATCCTTGAGGCAGGCTGTGGAGATATCCGATATGATAGCTCCCGAGCATCTTGAAATCGCCACGAAAAATCCCGACGAGCTTTTGCCCTTTATCAATAACGCCGGAGCCGTTTTCGCGGGATATTATACCTCCGAGCCTTTGGGCGATTATTACGCCGGGCCTTCGCATGTGCTTCCCACAGGCGGCACCGCTAAGTATTTTGAGGCGCTGAATACGGCTACTTTTTTGAAGAGAATAAGTTATATAGAATATGATAAAGAAAATATCGCTTTTGCGGCCGACGATATAATCACATTGGCGGAGACCGAAGGCTTTGCCGCTCACGCCAACGCCATAAGAAAAAGATTGGGAGATGTAAAATGAGAAAAGCTGAAATGACAAGAAAGACCAAAGAAACGGATATCGCTTTGGAGATAAACCTTGACGGACAAGGCAACGCCGATATTAAAAGCGGTGTGGGGTTTATGGACCATATGCTGACGCTGTTTGCCGTTCACGGCAATTTTGATTTGACTTTAAGGTGCGACGGCGATATCGAAGTAGACGGACACCACACCGTGGAAGACATAGGAATCATACTCGGCAAATGCATAGCCTCGGCTTTGGGGGATAAAAGGGGCATTAACAGATACGCTACGGCGGAAATTCCCATGGACGAAGCCTTGGCAAGGGTTACCATTGATTTGTCGGGTAGACCGTTTTTTGTGTACAACGCTCAACGCCTTTCGTACGCTTTTTCAAACGATTTTGATTTTCAGCTTGTGGAGGAGTTTTTCAGGGCGGTTGCCGTTAACGGCGGCATAACCTTGCATATAAATCTTTTGTACGGTTCCAATTATCACCATATGGCGGAAAGCATTTTTAAGGCTTTCGCCAAAGCCTTGAGCAGCGCCGTAAAAATGGTGGGCGACAAAATCCCTTCTTCTAAGGGAATGTTGGATTAACGGTTGAGCGATAAACAATATTTGCCGTTATCGGCGGCAAAACTTAATGACAGAGGTAAGAATGAAACTTTTTCCCGCGGTGGATATACTTGACAATAAAGCGGTAAGACTGCTTGAAGGCAAAAGGGATTTGGCGACCGTTTACGGACATCCGCTGGATATGGCGCATCAATGGGCGGATATGGGCGCTAAGTATTTGCATATCGTGGACCTTAACGCCGCTTTCGGCGAAAACTATAAAAATGAAGATTTGCTAAGGCGCATAGCCAAAGAGATTAACGCCGTAATCCAATTGGGCGGCGGCATGAGGACGCTTGACAGAATAAAATACGCCTTGGACGAATTGGGCTTTGACAGAGTGATTGTGGGCAGCGCCGTAATAACCAATCCCGATATGATTGAAGGCGCGGCAAAGCTGTACGGCAATAAGATAGTGGCGGGGCTTGACTCAAGGGAAGGCAAATTGTCCATTAAAGGCTGGACCGAGCAAAGCGCGGTTACTCCTTTTGAGGCGGCGCTGCGCTTAAAGCAAATGGGCGTTGAAGATATAGTGTTTACCGACATATCCCGCGACGGGAAATTGACGGGGGTAAACGCTGACGCTACCAAAGAGCTGCAGGAAAAAAGCGGCTTGAATGTCATCGCCAGCGGCGGAATAAGCCGAATGGAGGATTTATTGTCGTTAAAACAAAAAGGAATTTACGGGGCGATAACCGGAAAAGCCATTTATGAAAAAACCATAGATTTGAGGGAGGCATTAAATATATGCGAATGAAAAGGATAATCCCCTGTCTTGATATATATAAGGGCAGAGTGGTAAAGGGAGTAAATTTTGTTAACCTTGCCGACGCAGGGGACCCCGTTGAGATCGCCAAAAGATATAACGAGCTTAACGCCGATGAAATAGTGTTCCTTGATATATCCGCCACCACAGAGGGAAGAGGCACCATGCTTGAGGTAATCAAAAGGGCGGCGGCTCAAGTAACCATTCCGCTTACCGTGGGAGGGGGCATACGCAATCTTGACGATATCGGAGCCGTCTTGGCGGTAGGAGCCGATAAAGCAGGCATTAATTCGGCAGCCGTCAAAAATCCGCAATTGATTAAAGAGGGCGCGGAGAAATACGGCTCACGGCGCATTGTGGCCGCCATAGACGCCAAAAAGGACGAGGGCGGAACATATAGAGTATATATAAACGGGGGAACGCTCAATACAGGGCTTGACGCCGTGGAATGGGCAAAGGAATGTCAAAAGCTGGGCGCGGGGGAGATTCTTTTGACATCTATTGACAAAGACGGCACGAAGGACGGTTATGACCTTGAGTTGACCTCTTTGATAAGCAAAGCCGTCGACATTCCCGTAATAGCTTCGGGCGGAGCGGGAAAGAAGGAGCATTTTGCCGAAGTCCTCGGCGATAAAGTCGGCGCCGACGCCGCGCTGGCGGCTTCGTTGTTCCACTTTAACGAAGTGGGAATACAAGAGCTTAAAGAATATCTTAACAGCCGCAATATACCTGTAAGGTTATAAAAGGAGAGACAAATGAAGTTTGACGATAACGGTTTAATAGTGGCGATAGCGCAAGACGCCCTTACCGGCGATGTGCTTATGCAGGCTTATATGAACGAAGAAGCTTACAACAAGACGCTGCAAACGGGCTATATGCATTATTATTCCCGTTCCAGAAAGTGTTTGTGGAAAAAAGGCGAAACCAGCGGACATTATCAAAAAGTGGTGGGCGTTAAACTTGATTGCGACGGCGATTGCGCGCTTTTCACGGTGCTGCAAACGGGCGCAGCCTGCCATACTGGCAATAAAACATGTTTCTTTACCGAGATAGTCCCGAATAATGAAATGGATTATCGCATAGTCTTTGATGTGCTTGACACCATAAAAGACCGCAAATTAAATCCAGTGGAAGGGAGTTATACCAATTATTTATTCAACAAAGGTCTGGACAAAATATTGAAAAAGGTGGGGGAGGAAACCACAGAAACGGTTATCGCCGCCAAAAATAACAATAAAAAAGAACTGGTTATGGAAATAAGCGATCTTGTTTATCATTTATTGGTATTAATGGAGCAAACGGGGCTTGAACCCAAAGACATTTTCGCCGAGCTTATGGCCAGAGAGGGCAGAAAGCCTGATGAAAAATATAAAAACCGATAAATAGGCGTTATTTCAGATGACACAAGCTTAAAAATGTGTTAATATATATAAGATAAAAAGCGTACCTTGCAAACATTGTTTCCGCCGCGACGGCAAAGCGTATAAGCGTAAAGTTTTATCGATTATGCTTAAAAAATCCTTGCAAAATTTTTTAACTTTTGCTATATTATGTATATCGCTTTTCGGCCGTTGCTTAGGCGCAGAGAGCATCTTGCGGGAGTGGCTCAGTGGCTAGAGCGTTGCCTTGCCAAGGCAAATGTCGCGGGTTCGAATCCCGTCTCCCGCTCCACCTTAAGGCACCATAGCCAAGTGGTAAGGCAGAGGTCTGCAAAACCTTTATTCTCCAGTTCAAATCTGGATGGTGCCTCCAAAATTTTTGCCGTTGTGGCGGAACAGGCAGACGCAAGGGACTTAAAATCCCTCGAAGGATAACTTCGTATCGGTTCGAGTCCGATCAACGGCACCAACAACAGGGCTTTTGCCCCTTACAAACGAAAATCGTCCAAAATGGTAACCTCTTGGGCGATTTTTGAATTTTTATTCTCATAAAGAAATAATAATTTATTGTCGTTTTGCTTGATATACAAATACAATATGTTATAATAGATTTATTCGGGGCGGGGTGGAAGTCCCCACCGGCGGTTACAGTCCGCGAGCTTAATTGCAGAACGGGTGAAACTCCCGTACCGACGGTTAAAGTCCGGATGGAAGAATACCATATTTGTCTTCTTTTAAGATGCCCCTTTGCGGGTATTTTTTAATACCCTGAAGGAGGAAGCAATGTTAAATGTAAATTCCAAAAAAACTGTGAAATTTTCTGCCGTTTATTTGGCGAAAATCGCCATTCTTACGGGAATATCCTTTGTGCTTTACGCTTTTGTAAAATTTCCGCTGCCGTTTATGTTCCCGTCATTTTTGGATATGCAGTTTTCGGAAATCCCCGCTCTGCTCGCGGGATTCGCGATGGGACCGTTGAGCGGCTGTTTAGTGATTGTTCTCAAATGTCTTTTGAAGTTTTTTATGTCCTCAACTCAATTCGTGGGGGAGATTACCGATATGATTATCGGAATCGCTTTTGTTTTGCCCGCTTCCTTGATTTATAAAATGAAAAAAGACATTAAACACGCCATAATCGGTCTTGCTGCAGGCACCCTTTTGGTGACGGCGTCAGCGGTGCTGGTAAATCGTTTTATATCCATACCTTTTTATGTGCAGGTCTTTTTTAACGGCAACTGGAATATATTGCTCAATATTTGCCGTCCCCTTTATCCCGCCGTTACCAGAGAGAATTTTTATACATATTATCTGCTTTTGGCCGTTGTGCCCTTTAATTTATTGAGATGCTTGATAACCGCTTTGTTTACTTTTTTGCTGTATAAACGCCTCAGCCCTTTGCTGCATAAAGGCATGCGCTGACATTGCATTCATGGCTTGCGCAAAAATTAAGATTGGGATATAATCATTGTATGTTATTTATTTCAAACAGCGTGCAGGATACTTTTGATATTGCCGCCAAGCTGGCCAATGGTTTTGTGGGCGGCGAAATCGTCTTGCTGGAAGGCGAATTAGGCGCGGGGAAAACGACTTTTGCCAAAGGGATTGCCAAAGCCCTTGGTATCAAAGAAGAAATAACTTCTCCCACTTTTGTTTTGCTTAAAGAATATCAAGGCAGATTAAAGCTGTATCATTTTGATTTGTATCGAATTGAAGACGCTCAAGAGCTCGAGGAGCTTGGTTTTGAGGATTACCTTTACCAAGAAAACAGCGTAAGCTTAATAGAATGGAATAAATTTAAGAAATTACCCTTGCCTCCCATTTATGTAAAAATAGACAGGGTGGACGACAATATAAGGAGAATTGAAATAACATGAATTTTCTTGCCATAGATACCACCATGCCGCAGCTTGCCATAGCGGTATCCGCCAACGGCAAGCATAAATCTTATTGGTATGACATTGCGCCCCAAAAGCATAACAGCGTATTGCTTGTCAAAATAAACGAAGTGTTGAAAGATGTGGGCTGTACGCTTAACGACATGGATTGCTTCGGTGTGGTTATCGGCCCCGGCTCTTTTACGGGGATAAGAGTGGGGGTGGCCACAATAAACGCTTTTGCTTTCGCTTTGCGGAAAAATGTGGTGGAAATGACTTCGCTGGAGCTTGCCCGTTATACCGCAAAGAACGAAGACATACTCGCGCTTATCGACTGCAAGCACGGCAATTATTACGCCGCTTTGTTTAAAGGAGAAAAGGTGGAATACATGGAAATCAACGAACAAGAGGCAAAGAAGTATAATGTCAAGCATGTGTATTATGACAAAGCTTCGAATGAGGCACTATTTTTCGTCATGTCCGATAAGGTGGAGCAACAAGCCTTTGTGAAAAGGGCAAAGCCTTTTTATATGAAAAAATCTTCGGCAGAGATTAAATTCGGTCTTTAGGCGTACTTACTTACAATTATGGATACCCAAAACATCAGAATTGAAAAAATGAAGTTTGAGCATATCGAACAAATCGCCGCCATTGAAAAAGCGTGTTTTGGCCAAAACGCATGGAGCGGCGCATTGTTTTATTCAGAACTGTTAGACGGCAACAAGCATTATTTTGTGGCAGTAAAAAACAATTCCGTAATAGGCTACGGCGGCTACGCACATATTCTTGACGAAGCCCATATAATGAACATAGCGGTTGAGGGCGCATACAGAAAAAAGGGCGTGTCAAGCTCAATCCTTACGCATCTTCTTCAAGACGCGCGAAAGCGGAATATCAGGGCCGTTACGCTGGAAGTAAGAGAAGGGAACGATGCCGCTATATCGCTGTATCAAAAATTCGGTTTTAAGCTTGAAGGAGTAAGGAAAAACTATTATGAGGGCAAGCATAACGCCTTAATATATTGGAAGATTTTGTAACCCTCGCCGTTAACGGGAGGGCTTTATTTTAATAAACCACGTTCAATACGGCAAAGGCGAAGACATCATCTTTTTGCACGGCTGGGGAGGGAGCATAGCCTCTTTCAGCGGTCTTGCCAAGCAATTTTCGGTGGAATACAGGGTTACTCTTGTGGATTTTTACGGCTTCGGGCAAACGCCCCATCCCGATTATCCTTTGACGCTTGACGATTTTGTCAAGTCAATTGTGGACATAATCAATCATTACAAAATGAAAAGCGTAAGCGTAATCGCCCATTCCTTTGGAGGGCGGGTGGCTTTGAAGCTTGCATATAAATACGGCTATATGCTCGATAAATTGGCTTTAATAGACAGCGCGGGCATTAAGCCGCGAAGAGGGTTAAAGTATTATTGCAGATTATATAGGCATAAGCTGCTTAAACTTTTGAAAATTCCCCACCAAGCGGGCTCGGAGGATTATCGCAAGCTTTCTCCTTTACAAAGAAAAACCTTTGTCAATATCGTCAACGAAGACTTAAGCGGAATTTTAGATAAAATAACTCTGCCCACGCTGATAATATGGGGTAACAAAGACAAAGAAACTCCCATATATATGGCAAGAAAGCTTAACAGGAAAATCCGCGGCAGCGGTTTGGTGGTATTAAAAAATGCCGCTCATTATTCCTACCTGGATTTTCCGTTAAGAGTGTTTTTGATATTGAGAAGTTTTTTTGCGGCGGAGACGGAATGAAATATCTTACCATTTTTTTGTTTATGTGCAATATGCTTTGTTTGGGGCTGCATTATTATGCTATGCTTCAATTGGACAATTATAAGATAAAAATTAATCAAAAAATTGAAAGATTTTTTTTGCTGACCGTTTTAAGCCTTATCGCGTCGGCCATAGCGTTTACTATTCTTACGGGATTTTTGCGCCGCTTTATCGTTGAGATACTGCTCAATTTCTTTTTGCTTATATATTTTGTGTTTATTTCCATACCGTATCTTCAAAAAAGGAATAAGCTGGTGTTTACGCCCAGAGCTGTAAGAATGTATATTCTGTATGGGTTTATCAGTCTGCTGTTGTGCGGGATTGTTTTTATAGAAAGGTTTTCGTTGTTTGTATGCGGCGTGTTTTTTATTCTGATAATCAATCCTTTTATCTGCTTTCTCGCATACGCTGCCATTCTGCCTTTTGAAGTCAGGAATAACCGAAAATACATAGAAAGGGCAAAGGTTTTTCTTGACGAAAACAAAAGCTTGATAAAAATAGGCATAACGGGCAGCTACGCAAAAACAAGCTGCAAGAACATTCTTTATGAAATGCTGTCTTCGCAATACAATGTATGCGCCACCAAGGCAAGCTATAATACGCCTTTGGGAATTGCCAAAGCGGTGGGCGAAATCAACAAGGCCACCGATATTTTTATCGCGGAGATGGGCGCCAGAAAATTAGGCGACATCAAGGAGCTTGTGGACATTGTTAAACCCAAATACGCCATTATTACGGGCGTTACCCGCCAGCATATGCAGACATTTGGAACCATTGAAAACATATATCGCGAAAAGCAGGAATTGGTCAGCGGCTTGCCCCAGGACGGGTTTTGCGTATTCAACGGGGAGAACAGCTATACCAAATTCATGTATTACAAATGCAAAACCGAAAAATGCATTGTAGGCTTTGACAACACTTACGATTATTATGCCGAAAATATCCAAACAACGGACAACGGCAGCTTTTTTGATTTGGTGTTTGGCGACAAAAGGATTAAATGCACCACATGCTTGCTTGGGCGACACAATATATTGAATATACTCCTTGCCGCCGCCATGGCCAAAAAATTCGGGATAGAGGATGAGAAAATCGCGGAGGCCATAGAAAGAATCAAACCGATTAAGCATAGACTGGAATTGATTAATTCCGCTAACGGCATAACCATAATAGACGACAGCTATAATTGCAATATTGACGGAGCCGTCGCCGCTTTTGAAGTGTTGAGAGATTTTTGCGGCAGAAAGGTAATTTTTTCCCAAGGAATAGTCGAGCTGGGCGACGAGGAGCAATATAAGACCAATTTGTTTTTGGGGAAACTTATCGCCAAAAGCGCCGATATGGTTATATTGTGCGGCAGCAACGCAAACGCCATAAAAACGGGACTTAATCAAGAGAACTTTGCGGGTGAGATAAAAATATATAAAGGATTAAAGCAGGCGCAAAATGATTTTTGCAATATTCTGGCGCCGGGCGACATATTGCTCATTCAAAACGACCTTCCCGATAATTTATGAGGTGGAAATGAAAAAAGAAATAGCGGTGGTATTCGGCGGAAAAAGCTGCGAACATGATATTTCGGTAATAACGGCGCTGTATGTTTATAACGCCCTAAACGCGCAAAAATACAACAAGCATGCGGTGTATCTTCGCGACGGGCAATTTTATTCGGGCAAAAAGCTTGAGGAATTGGAAAGCTATATAGACTTTAAGGAAAACAGTTTCAAGAAAGTTATCTTTAATAATGGCTGTATGAAATATGTCAACAAGCCTTTCAAAGCGGGGATAAAAATAGACTGCGCGCTGCTGTGCGCTCACGGCGGGGAAGGAGAAAACGGGGCTTTGCAGGGTTATTTCGAAGTATGCGGCATACCTTATACTTCCTGCGGGGTTTTGGCAAGCGGCTTGTGCATGGATAAGGTTATGTGCAAATACATGCTTAAGGCTTTGGGATACAATATATTGCCTTATGTCGCGCTCCATAAAGGTCAACAGCAATCCTTTGAAAAAATCGCGGAAAAATGCGGGTTGCCTTTTATCATAAAACCGGCAAGGCTGGGCAGCAGCATAGGCATAAGCATAGCCAACGACAAAAAACAGGCGGAAGAAGGGTTTAAGCTTGCTTTTGAGTACGACAATAAAGTATTGGTTGAAAAATGCCTTAAGAATTTTATTGAGATAAATTGCGCCGCCATGCGTTTTGAAAATGAGATTGTTGCGGGACTCCCCGAAAGACCTCTTTCCGACAACGCCTTTTTATCCTATGAGGACAAATACATAAATTATGTGAAATATCAGCCAAAAAGAGAATATCCGGCAAAGATAAGCAAAGAGAAAACGCTGGAAATTCAGCGTTTAACCAAACGGCTTTATGAAGATTTTGAAATGTCGGGGGTGGTCAGAATCGATTATCTCATAGACGGCGAAGAAATCTATGTCAACGAAATAAACACTATTCCCGGCTCCTTGGCGCATTATCTGTTTACCAAGCAAGGCATAACTTCGGCAAAGCTTTTGGACAACATAATAAATCAAAGCATAAAGGAAAAAGCGGAAAAGGATAAATTGATAAGCTCTTTTTGCTCCAATGTGCTCGCTCATTATAAAGGAAGCAAAAACGCTCCCCCCATGCTGAACAAATAACCTATGCTATCTGCTTTCGTAAAAGCGCTTTCTGCCTTTCGATTTTTTGCACAAGGTCGTCAAGCGTTTTTTGCCTTGATTGCCACCAGTCGCGCGACCATACCCTTACGATTTTCCAGCCGCGGCTTTCCAAAAACTTAATGCGGTAAACATCTCGTTCCAGCACGCTTTCGCCCGATTTATAGGATTGATAATCGCATTCTATGCCCAAAACATATCTGCCCAGCTCATGGTCGTATATGCCCAGGGATAATTTATAATCCGTGTTGCCGAGATTGGTATCCACGGTGTAGCCAAGCTTTTCGAGTTCCGCTTTTATCTGCTCCTCATAAGCCCCCACTTCGTCGTCTTCTTTGGGTTTAATGTCAAAAGAGGAAAGTATATGCTTGACTTCAAGCTCTCTTCTCTCGCTGACCGCTCTGGCGTATTGAAGATATTTCTTTAATAATTTTGGACCGTTGTTTTTGGCGTCGTCGACGGCGGTCAATTCCTCGGGCTCTATGCTGGTAATGACATATACTTTTTTCTTGGCCCTTGTAATGGCCACATTCAAGCGGTTTTCGCCGCCTTCCATGGACAGCGACCCGAATTGAGCCACTACCTTGTCATAAGCGTTCCTTGCGTAGCCTATGCTGAAAATAATGATATCCCGCTCGTCGCCTTGCACGTTTTCAAGGTTTTTGACGAAAATGCTTTGGTCTTCGCCGTCCAATATGCGGTTTTGTTCTTTGATATATTCTTTTCTGAAAGAAGCATTCTTTTCGCATTCGGCGTCCAATAAATCCTCAATGTATTCTTTTTGTTCTATGTTAAATGTAACTATGCCTATGGATTCGTTTTGCTTGCGTTCTTTGTAAATGCTCTTGACCAGCTTTACCACCGTTTCGGCTTCTTCATGGTTTCGGCGGTATTTCCAGCTTCCCTGAACCTTAATCCTTTCTATGGGGGGCTGGTCCAACGATTTAGTTATATTCGGGGCTATCTGCAGCTTATTGTCGTAGAACGCCATATTGGAAAAGTCTATTAATTCGGCGCTGGCGCTGCGGTAATGGTAAGAAAGGTATACGGGGTGATATTTGGCGGTGGCAAGGTCAAGCAAAGACTCCACTTCCAAAGCCGCTTGCGTGGATAAATCCATGTTGTAATCGAAGCTGTCGTCTCCTAGGTATCTTCTCACAAAGCCCGAAGTGGGCCTAAGCTGTTTGTTGTCGCCCGCCACCACGATTCTTGTTCCTCTATAGATGGAGGGCAGAGCTGCTTCGATAAATATCTGCGAAGCCTCGTCAAACACCACCAAGTCAAACAAATCCTTTTTTAGGGGCAAAATAGTGCTGACGGCTTGCGGCGAAAGCAGCCAGCAGGGGAACAGCCTGAACAAATACTCGTCAAAGTATTCTATCATTCGCCTTACCGGCCACAGCGCCCTTTGTTTTTGTATTTGATACAAATAATCCTTGGCGTCGTCGGTGTTGTTGTAATAATCAGCGTATTCGCGGGAGAATTTATCCATGGCAAGTTCTTTTGTCAGCTCGCGCTGGTCGGCTTTAAGTCGGAGTATCCTTTCCCTTAACGCGTCAAACATCACCGTTTTTGAAAGCCTATCCTCAATATAATCGTTGTTGCGGATTATCTCATGATAAATCCTTATGGGCATAATGCGTTCTATGGCTTTGTTAAAGGAAGCAAGGTCTTTTTCGCTGTTGGCGTACGCGAAGGTCAACAGCTCCATTACGCTTTGGCTCAATGACCTTAATTCTTTATTCATGTCCCTGATGGTAACATAGTTTTCGAGGGCGGACAGCAATTTGCGCAAAAAGTCAACATTTCCGTTTATCAATCCGCCCACCGCAAGCGCATAGCCTTCTTTGTCCAATACCTGCTTGAGTATGTCGTACTTTTCGGTATATAAGTCAAGCGCGTGCTTTGTTATGCTTAAATCCACCATTAAATCTTCAATACAGTTGTTGTATTGCATTTTTAATATGGGATAAAGCGGCCAAAGCAAGGGAAAAGCAGAGGCGGACAACCATTTTGTCAACCTTGGGCGCTCCACTCGCATGATAATGTCCGCTACATTTTTTATGGCTTTGCGGCTGTCAACGGCGTCTTCAAGGTAAAAGGTGGTCAGGTATCTGCTGTACGGATAAGCGCAGGCGTTAAAGGGCGTATGCTCGGCGCTGAGCGCCTTTGTGATAAAGGAATGGGCGGTTTTAAGCTTATGCATGTCCAAATCGGTTTTTATGTGCTCCACCATGGGGTTTTGCTTGACCAAATTAATTTTTTCGATAAAAAGTCGGCTTAAATTCTTGTCGTTTATCAGCTTTAAGTCCTCGTAAAGCTCATGATAATTTCTGTTGATTATATTTGTTTGCCGCATGGCTTTGTAAAAATTATAGTCTTTTGTGTCTTTTCCGATATTGTAGCTTTGGGCGTACATTTCTTGCAGACTTAAGCCGAACTCGGTTTTTTCAAAAAGAGTTTGTCCGATTGTCTCCAGCGTGTGCAATTCATTGTTGATATTGGTTTCGTTAATTTTATACTTGCGCTGATTGTCGTTAAAGCTGCCTGTCAAAGTGGTTGAGTGCGTTTGCTTGATGCGCTCAAAGAAATACAATTTATCTTTTTCGGGGTCGGGAAGCAGCATGGCTTTGCAGTTAAGCCTGCCCAATCTGGAAAAAACCACATCAAGCGCCGCTCTTTTTTGGCTGACTACCAATACTCTGCGGTTTTTGCAAAGGGCGTCGCTTATGATATTGACTATCGTTTGGGATTTACCCGTGCCCGGAGGACCGTATATAACTATGTTGTCGTGGCGATTCATTTCCTCTATGGCGTTTTCTTGGGTATAATCCAAATCGTTTATGGCGTAGGGCGGGGGAATAAAAATGGGTTTTCTTTTCTTTTTGTATTTTGCCGTCGTTTTGCCTTTTAGCAACAAATCCAAAGCGGGAGTGGATAAGCTTTCTTTTTCCAGCGCCAAATAATCGTTATAAATGGAGTTGGCCACCGGAAATCTGCCCAGCACCGCCATGTTTTTTATTTCAGGCGCGTTGGTCCTTAATTCCTTGCTTTCGTCAAAAGCGGAAAAGGATTTTCTGATTTGATATTTTATGTTAAAACCGTTATTGTTTAAGTAATCAATAATATCGTAACAATTCTTAAAATTGTCGTCGTTTGCCAAATCAAATTCTTGCGTAAGATTGTCAATTTTTATGTTATATTCCTTGGCGTACGCCAAAATAAAGCTTTTGTTGAGCATCACAGGCTGGCTGGAAATGGCGTGAAGCTTGGCGGAATTTTTGTCTACTTCTATGGTAACGGGAAAAAGAATAAGCGGAGCTCTAACTTGTATATCCTGTCCTATGCAGCCGAGTACAAACGGGTAGCCGATAAAAAGCTCGTATCTGCCCGTTTCTTTCTCCAATTCTTCAACTTCTCTTTTTAGATATTTAAGGTCGGCGATATGCTTGGCAAGCGCGCTTTCGGGCGTCAATTCCTGCCCGTTGTCGGTTTTGCACAGCTTCTTGATTTGTTTTTCGTTTATTACCGTAAAAGACCTTTTCTTTTGCCATAAAAAGCTTTGAAATTCTTCGTTGTCGTTGGACTTTTCCAGCACCGCCCCCAAATCATAACTGTACTTTTTTACAATTCTTCTAAGATATAAGCTTCTGTTCCTGCCGCTTATCTCTATCAGTCTTTCTTTGTATTTAGCGTAAATCGTCCTCATTATTTTTCCTTTATTGTGGATTTTGTATTAATTATACCACATAGCTTCCAAAATTAAATATCAAAATGAGAATATTTTGGCGTATGCGCGTAATTGTTGCGGCAAGGTAAGTATCGCTTGACAAAAATCGCAAAAAATGTAAAAATTATAATAATATTTTTTCGGAGGAAATAATGAGCTTAGCGGATAAAATTTTTATTCAAAACTGTCAGGACATTCTTGAAAACGGTTTTTGGGATACCGAGCTTGAGGTGCGTCCGAAATGGGAAGACGGCGCGCCCGCGCATACCGTCAAAAAATTCGCCATAATCAACAGATACGATTTGCAAGCCGAGTTTCCCATACTGACTATAAGAAAAACCAATTTTGAGGCCGTCATAGACGAAATTCTTTGGATATGGCAAAAAAAATCCAACAATATTAAAGACCTCAACAGTAAAATTTGGGATTCATGGGCGGACGAAAACGGAAGCATAGGCAAAGCTTACGGTTATCAGCTTGCTCAAAAACATAAATACAAGGAAGGGGAGTTCGACCAAGTGGACAGGATATTGTTTGACTTGAAGAACAATCGGGGCAGCCGCAGAATTATCGCCAATATGTACAACCATAGCGATTTGCATGCCATGAACCTGTATCCTTGCGCTTATTCCTTGACCTTGAATGTAACTGGAAACACTTTGAACGCCATACTCAATCAACGCTCCCAAGATATGGTTGTGGCCAACAATTGGAATGTGGTTCAGTACAGCGTGCTTGTCATGATGTTCGCCAGAGCTTCGGGGCTTGTTCCCGGCGAGCTTGTGCATGTGATAGCCGACGCCCATATATATGACAGGCATATACCTATTTTGAATGAAATAATGCAGCGAAAGCAATACGACGCCCCGAAATTGATTATTAACGAAAAAGTTAAGAATTTTTATGATTTCAAAGTAAGCGATTTTCAATTGGAAAATTATCTTTACACGCCTCTTGGCGTAAAATTACCGGTGGCGATATGAAAACAATAGTAGCTGTAGACAAAAATTGGGGCATAGGCAAAAATAACGATTTGTTATTTTGTTTGAAAGAAGACATGAAGTATTTCAAGCAAATGACGCTCAATAAAGTAATAGTAATGGGGAGCAATACTTTGCTTTCTTTTCCCGGCTCAAAACCTCTTAAAGACCGAATCAATATCGTGCTTTATCCGGGCGGGCACAGGGACGACTGCATTGTCGCCCAATCGCTTAAGGAGCTGTCTCAAATATTGAGAAATTATAATTCCGATGATATTTTCATCGTGGGCGGAGCCATGTTTTACCGCACCATGCTGCCTTATTGCGACACCGCTTACATTACCAAAGTAAACGCCGACGGGAACGCCACGCATTTTTTTGAAAACCTTGATTTAGACCAAGACTGGGAATGCGTGGACGAAGGGCAGCCGTTGATGGACAACGGTAAAGAAATCAGGTTTACGGTATATAGGAACAATAATGTGAAAGACTTTCTTATAACGGAGGAATAGATGCAAAAGATAATAATGAAAAACCCGCTTGTGGAATTAGACGGCGACGAAATGACTCGAATACTTTGGCAAAAAATCAAAGACAGATTGCTTTTGCCGTATATCGATTTGAAAACTGAATATTATGACCTCGGTTTGCCGGAAAGGGAGAGAACAAAAGACCAAGTAACCATTGACGCGGCCAACGCCATTAAAAAATACGGCGTGGGCGTTAAATGCGCCACAATCACTCCCAATGCCGAAAGAGTCAAGGAATATAATTTAAGTAAAATGTGGAAGTCCCCCAACGGCACTATCAGAGCCATGCTTGACGGCACGGTTTTCAGAACGCCGATAATGGCTAAGGGCATTCAAGTGTTGTTACCGTCATGGACAAAGCCCATCACTATCGCCAGACATGCTTACGGCGATGTGTACGGCGGCGTGGAGGCGTATACGAAAAAAGGGGGCAAAGCGCAATTGACAATGCCCGACGGACAAACAAAGACAATTTTTGAATTCAAAGGGCCGGGCATAGTCCAAGCCACGCACAATACCGACGAAAGCATAGCTTCCTTCGCCAGAAGCTGCATGAATTACGCTTTGGATACCAAGACCGACCTTTGGTTTGCCACCAAAGACACCATAAGCAAAATTTACGACCACCGCTTTAAGGATATTTTTAATGAAATATACGAAAACGAATATAAACAAAAATTTGCCGACGCGGGAATAACTTATTTCTATACTCTCATTGATGACGCCGTGGCAAGGGTGGTCCGTTCCAACGGGGGAATGATTTGGGCCTGCAAAAATTATGACGGCGATGTCATGAGCGATATGGTAGCCACCGCTTTCGGTTCGCTGGCCATGATGACTTCGGTATTGGTTTCTCCCAACGGCTATTATGAATATGAAGCCGCGCACGGCACCGTTACCAGACATTATTATAAGCACTTAAAGGGCGAAACCACTTCCACAAACCCCATGGCGACCATTTTCGCGTGGACGGGAGCGCTCAGAAAAAGGGGGCAGCTTGACGGGATCGCCGAATTACAAGAATTCGCCGACAAGCTTGAAAGAGCGTCAATAAGCGCCATTGAAAACGGCGTTATGACAAAAGACCTTGTGGGACTGTTCAAGAGCGATACCGTTCAGCCCAAAGGCGTGAGTACCGACGAATTCTTTACGGCGATAGTAGGGAGATTGGAAAATGAAGCGTAAAAAGAACTATTATACCGTTATATGCATGGGTTTGGGCATAACGCTCTCGGCTGCGCTTTCCGTTTTGTTGTTTGTTTTGCTTAAAAATCCTTTGTGGCTGTGCTTCGCTGGATTGGGCGCGGCCGCAGGAGCGGCCGTCGGATATGCGCTTGACAAAAATAAGAACATAAAAGAAGACAATAAAAATACAGAAGGCAAATGAGCTAATGACCATAAAAGTCTTTATCGTAGGTTATATACAGACCAATTGTTATGTTGTTTTTTCACAGCAGCAAAAAGAAGCCGCTATTATCGATCCCGGCGGAGGTTATAACAGGATAAGCGCTTTTCTTAAGAGCGTGGACAAAATACCCGCCGCGGTATTGCTTACGCACGGACATTTTGACCATACGCTTGCGGCGGCCAAGTTTCAAAAGGACGGCGCCAAAATCTACATCCATAGCGCCGATAACGAAATGGCCGGGGCCAAGCAAGGGCTTGCTTCAAAATTCGGCTTATGCGTTCCCAAGCTTGTTCCCGACATTCTTTTTGAAGACCAAGAGATTATTAAAGTAGGGGATATCGAATTCAAAGTTATTCATACCCCCGGCCATTCCAAAGGCAGCAGCTGTTTTGTTTGCCAAGACTGTATATTCAGCGGGGACACCTTGTTTTTTGAAAGCTACGGCAGAACGGATTTTTATGGCGGCTCCATGACCGAAATGGCTAAATCGCTTAAAAAACTTTTTGATTTGCCGGGCGATTATAAAGTATATCCCGGGCACGGGGAAAGCACTTCTCTCAGCCATGAAAGAATTCATAATCCGTTAGCTTGAAATGAAAAACATCAAAGCAAGATTCATAATTGAAGACTATCAGCATTATCTTAACGACGTTCAAGATATCGTGAGGGCTTTCAGCCCCTATCTGATATTGGACAATTCCGCTTGCGATTTTTTGCGCCTTAAGCATTTTTATGCGGACGGCGTTTTTAC